>Ga0210046_1000171_pt1 | contig 69377 bp, 56 predicted proteins | sample CryGeyCG2114_250_FD_185461 | JGI IMG/M metagenome (GOLD analysis project Ga0210046, IMG submission 185461) | Groundwater microbial communities from aquifer - Crystal Geyser CG18_big_fil_WC_8/21/14_2.50 (SPAdes) (version 2) | ecosystem: Environmental > Aquatic > Deep subsurface > Groundwater ...
GGGGGTGGGGGTGCTCAAGTCCTCGGGGGGGCGGTCGTAAGGTGGGCCATGAGCAAGCTACTGCTATTCATCGGGATGAGCGTCGGGGGTGCGGTGGGTTGGTGGCTCGGCAGCTTCGTCGGCTTCATGACCGCCTATTTGTGCAGCGGTCTCGGGAGCTGTGTCGGGGTGGTCGCCGTGCGCCGCTTTGAGCGCGACTTCCTGTAGGGCGCCGCCCCCGGGAATCGCCACCGCCGCCTCCCCCGCGGGCAGGGGGCGGTCGTCGCCCGCGGCGAGGAGCGCGAGCAGCCGATAGCCGGTGTTCGCGAACAGCAGGCCGGTGAAACCGAAGAGGGTCTGACTCGCCAGGTTGCCGCCGCTGGCGAGGCTGCGTGCCACCTCGGGCGCGCCGCCGCTCACGATCGCCGCGACGACGACCAATAGGAGCGGCACCACGAGTACCGCGCCGGTCACCGCCATCACCTCCATGCAGCGCCACCGCTGGCCGCGGGTGAGGTCGCTGGAGCGCTCCAGGGCCCAGCGCCGCCCCTCGAGGACCACCACCGGGGTGACCAGCGACCAGCGTACCGCCAGGCTGCCGATCCACACCGCGCCCGCACTGCCCATAACCAGCAGGAAGAGGAGGATCCCCAGTCCGACGGAGCCCGGGTGGTCGAGGAGGCCGAGGGGGAGGAGGGTGGTCACCACCACCACCGCCAGCAGCCCGCTCACCACCACCATCGCCGCGAGGAGGGCGACGGTCACCGCGAGGAGGTTGAGGCAGAGCCATGGGAGGCAGTCGAGCTGCTCGAAGAGGGCGGTGGCCAGCCCCACGACGCCGCCCGCCTCGCGTACCGCCACTACCCGCAGGTAGGCGGCGGAGAGCCACGCCGCCGTCACCACCGAGATGAGGCTGGCGGCGACGAGGGCGAGGGGGGCATCGCCGCCGTGGCGCAGGCCGGCCACGTCCACCGCCCACTCCACTGGCATGGTGACCACGACGGTGAACAGGATCGCCGGGAGCAGGTGGCGCCACATGAGGGCGAGGACCTCGGCGGCGGTGGCGAGCACCGGCAGGCGCGGGTTCGCCATCACCCGACCTCGGCGAGGAGCCGTTTCATGATTTGGCGCGCCGGGGAGATCCCGGTGAGCCGCTCCACCTCGCGCATCCCGGTGGGCGAGGTGACGTTCACCTCGGTGAGGTGCTCGCCGATCAAGTCGAGCCCCACCAGGCGCAGCCCCTCGGCGGCAAGCCGCGGCCCCACGTCGGCGCACAGGGCGGTTTCGCGCGCGCTGAGCTCGGTGGCCTGGGGCCAGGCGCCGGCGGCGAGGTTGGCGCGCAGCTCGCCGGGCGGCGGCAGCCGGTTCACCGCCCCCACCACCTCGCCGTCCCACAAGAGCACCCGCTTGTCGCCCGCCACCACCTCCGGCAAATAGCGCTGGACCACCGCATAGTGGCGGCCGTGGCCGGTCGCCTCCTCCACCAGGCCGCGCAGGTTGGGATCCCCGGGACGGAGCAGGAAGACCCCCCGGCCGCCCATGGCGTCGGGCGGCTTGATCACCGCCGCGCCAAACTCCTCCACGAAGGCGAGGATCCGCGCCATCGCCGCGGTGGCGAGGGTCTCGGGGCTCCACTCGGGAAAGCGGAGGGTGACCATCTTCTCGTTCGCGTCGCGCAGCGCCCCGGGGTCGTTGATCACCGGACAGGGGGCGAGGGAGAGGCAGTAGGTGGCGCACAGGTAGTCGAGGTCGAAGGGCGGGTCCTTGCGCATGAGGACGCAGGCGTAGTCGGAGAGCGGCCGCTCCACCGCCTCGCCCAGCCGCAGGTGGGCGGGCGGCTCCACCACCGCCACCGGGTGGGCCAGGGCACGACCGTGGCCGGCGCGGCCATAGAGGCCGTCGAGGGTGATCACCTCGAAGCGTGCCCCGAGGAGGGTGCCCTGCTCCATCAAGGCGTAGGTGGAGTCCTTCTCGTAATGGAGGGTGGACGGTGGGTCCATCACCACGCCGATCAACGGTCTGGAGGCCATGGACCATCGAACCACACCCACCGGCGCGCGGCCAGACGGGCCAGACGAGAAGGGGGGCCAACGCGGACCCCCCGATCGCGACCGCCTGCAAAGGGGCGACCGGCCGGCCGCCACAGGGGAACCACAGAAATGGTAAAGTTGAGCCGAGGGGATTGAGGAGTAGGCGATGAAGACGAATCCCCGCACGGCCGCTGGAAAGGTAAGAGAGCGCCTGACCGCCGCGTCCACCGTGGCGATCCAGTTATATGGCAGGCCGGGGGTCGGCAAGACCACCGTGATTGACCGCCTCGCCGCCTCCCTCGCGCGCCTCGATGCCGTGGGCATGGTGACTGCGGCGCTGGGGCGCACCGATGCGGCGAGCGTCTCTCCGGAGGAGGCGCGGATCTGGAAGGTGGAGGGGGTAGACCACCTCACCGCCGAGGATCTCTTGGCGCTCCTCGACCGCCTCCCCCTCGACCGTCTCGACTACCTCTTCGTGGAGGAGAATCGCGACCCCACCACCCTGCCGCCGAGCGACCTCGGCTGCCACGCCCGGGCGGTGGTCCTCGCGGCGAGCGGCGGTGCCGGTCAGGTGGAGGAGGCGGCGAAGGCGATTCGCCGGGCCCACTTCGTCCTCTTTACCCAGGGCGACCAGGCCGATGTTCCCGCCTTTGAGATCCACGAGGTGTGCCGGCGGGTGCGGGCAGTGGCGGATGTCCCGACCTTCATCCTCTCCCAGGAGCAGCACTCCGAGTGGATGGAGTGGATCACCTTCCTTGCCAACCTCCGCCGCCGCCACCTGTGTCGCCACGACGTGGGATCGGACACGGCGATCTACTTCGGCTGACCTTGACTCACCCCTCTCCCCCCCTATACTCCGCCCCCCTGACGCGGGGTGGAGCAGTCTGGTAGCTCGTCGGGCTCATAACCCGAAGGTCGGAGGTTCAAATCCTCCCCCCGCAACCAAGCGCTTCACAGGCGGGTCGCAAACGCGGCCCGCCTTTTTTGCGTCCGGTCTATCTTGTTAGCCGCCGGTACACCTCGGGGATCTTGCGCGGCAGGGTGCGGACGTCCTCCACGTAGCAGTAGCTCGCCGGTCCGACCATGTGGGCGAGGTAGTCGGCGGCGTCGCGGTCGAGGGTGATGCAAAACGGGTGGACCCCCTGGCGCCGCGCCTCGATCAGCGCCTGCCGGGTGTCCTCGATGCCGTAGGTGCCGCGGTAGTGGTCCCAGTCGTCCGGCTTGCCGTCGGTCAGGGCGATGAGCAAGCGGGTGCGCGCCTCTACCTCGCCGAGGCGGAAGCAGGCGTGGCGAATCGCCGCGCCCATGCGGGTGTAGTCCTGCGGTTCGATGGCGCCGATCCGCGCCCGCACGACCTCGCCGTACGGCTCGCTGAAGGGCTTGATTGGGTAGAGGTCGCAGCGCAGGCGGGTCATGCCGGAGAAGCCGTAGATCGCGTACCGGTCGCCGGCGGCCTCGATGGCCTCGCACAACACGACCAGGGATTCCTTCTGCAGGCGGTTGATCCACCCCTTGGTGGAGCCGCTCATGTCAACGAGAAAACAGACGGCGATGTTGCGTTCGTCGCGCTGCAGGCGGGTGAAGAGGCGGTTGTCTGGCTCCACCCCGGCGCGCGCGTCGGCGATCGCCTCGACCACCGCGTCGAGGTCGATGTCGGTGCCGTCATGCCGCCGGCGCAGGGTCCGCTCCTCGGTGCGGAGCCGCTCGAAGCGGGCACGCAGGGCGCGCACCACCCCGCGGTGGCCGGCGAGGATCCGCGCGGCCACCGGTTCGGGCGAGGCCGCCGGTGCCTTCTCGCGCACGGTGCACCACCCCTTGTGGTAGGCGTGGCGGCGGTGGTCCCACTCGTCGTAGAAAAAGCCGTCGCCCGCCGCCCCGGCCACCGGCTCCCCACCGGCGGGGGTCGCGGGGTCATAGCCGGGCGCCCAGCCGCCGGCGGCGAGCAGCTCGGGTGGCAGGGTGGGGAGGTCGGCGACCACGGCCTGCAACTGCCCCTCCACCTCCGCCGAGAGTTCCACCGGCCTCCCTTCGGCGACCAGCTCGTAGGTGGGTGAGGGCGAGGGGGTGCGCGCGCGCATTGCCAGCTTCTCGGGGGGGTGAATCGACTGCTCCGCGGCGAGGTGGGCGATCGCCACCCGTAGGCGGGCCAGCCGTTGCTGGCGCTGGCGGCGCAGCGCCTCGGCCACCCTTTTCGGTTGAAGAGCGGCGAGGTAGGGGAGCGCCATCGCACCATCGCCGGGGAGGCGCGCGAGGTGCGGGTAGCAGGCGGTCACCGCCGCACAGCTTGCCGCCACCGTGGCGGAGTCCGTCGCGAGGGGGGTGAGGAGGTGGGCGACGGTGGCCGCCTCACCCGGGTTGCCACCGAGGAGCCAGCGGGTGAGGGAGGCGCACAGCCGGGCGCGCGGCGGAAGCAGCGCGTGGTCTCGTCCTAGGTCGGTCGCAAGCAGCGCCCCCTTCGCCGCCGCCGCCGCCCGCGCCAGCCCGGGCAACTCGCGCCCCAGGGCGGCCTCCAACCGCACGGTTTCGGCGAGGAGGTAGAGGTGGGCGGCGAGGGGCGGGTCGGCGAAGCTCGAGAGGAAGTGGTCCAGGCGGCCGAGGTCGTCCACGGCGGAGTCGCCCCAGCCGGAGGGCAGGCGAAAGGTGGCGCGGTGGAGCTGCGCCCACAGCAGCGTCGCCGCCCACCGGTAAAGGGTGCGGTTGTCCTCGGCGGTCGGGGCGAGGTGGAACCGCTCGGGGAGGATGAGGTGGTCGCCATCGGTGGTCGGACCGACGCCCGCGATGATCGCGTGTCGCTCGCCGCCGAGGGCGGCGAGGAAGGTCTCCAGCCGCCCGGCGAGGGGCGCCAAGGCCACCTCGCCTACCGCGGTCGCCTCCCCCTCGCCCACCGTTCGCAAGTAGGCGATCGCCGGGTACATGCCGTCGCGGTCGTAGCGGTCGAGGATCTCCAGCAGCCACCCCTGAAGCCCCTGAATGCCGCGCCGGTCGACGGCGGCTTGCACGTGGAGGAGGAACTGGAAGGCGATCTCCTCGTTGGCGGCGGCGGCGATCTCAAACAGGTCGAGGGCGGCCCCACGCGCCGGGATGGAGAGTCGCCACACCGCCTCCACCGCGACCGCCGCGGTGCGCCGCGACGACAAGACCGGCTCCAGCCGCCGGCTCAAGTGGTCATCGAGCTTGGCGCGGGTCCAGTGCATGGGGGATAGGGAGTAGGGGATAGGGGTGGTGCCGGCCTTTGGCCGGCCAATCTGTAGGTTGGAAACGCATGTCTCCGTCATCATCGTTGGCCCGCGCGGCCAACAATCCCTACTCCCTATCTCCTATCTCCCATTCCCTAAAACACCGCCGCCACCATCTCCGCCACCGCGGCCACCATCTCCGGGTCGTCGGTGAGGGTGAGGGCGATGGCGGTCTCGCAGGCGCGCACCGGGTCGATGCCGGCGACCATCAGGCGGCCGCAGTGGACCAGCAGGCGGGTCGACGCCCCCTCCTCCAGCCCCTGCTCCTTCAGGTTGCGGGTCATCTGCGCGAGGCGCACGAGCTGATCGCAGCGCGCGGGATCGAGGCCGGTCTCGTGGGCCACCACCGCCGCCTCCACTGCGGGCGCGGGGTAATCGAAGGCGAGGGAGGCGAAGCGCTGGCGGGTGGAGACCTTCAGCTCTTTGAGGGCCGACTGGTAGCCAGGGTTGTAGGAGATCACCAGACAAAAATCGGGGTGGGCCGGGTGGACCTGGCCGGTCTTTTCCACCGTCAGGTAGCGGCGATCGTCGGCGAGGGGATGGATCACCACGGTGGTGTCCTTGCGCGCCTCGACGATCTCGTCGAGGTAGCAGATCGCCCCCACCTTCACCGCCCGGGTAAGCGGCCCGTCCACCCACACCACCTCACCCCCCTTCACCAGGTAGCGACCTACCAGGTCGGAGGCGGTGAGGTCGTCGTGGCAAGAGACGGTGACCAGTGGCCGGTGGAGGCGCCACGCCATGTGTTCGACGAAGCGCGTCTTGCCGCACCCCGTGGGCCCCTTCAGGAGCAGCGGGATGTGGCCGGCGGCGGCCGCCTCGAACAGGGCGACCTCGTCCCCCACCGGGTGGTAGTACGGCTCCTGTTCCGGCCGGTACTCTTCGACGGCGATGGGGTGGGCGGTCATGGCGAGCGGGGAGCGGGGAGCGGGGGAGCGGGGGGGGCGGCACGCATCGTCCCGATTATTCGGGGGGAGCATGGGACAACACGAGGAGCGCGGGGAGGGGAGTGGGGAGGGGCTCTCCGGCCGCTGGGCCACCCACCGCCTTGGTGGAAGCAACCCCAACCCTCAGGCCGGCGGGTCAACGCCAGCCCCACAACTTGCAAGTTTGCAGGCCTGACCCCGGAGTGACCCCGGAGGTCTGGCCCCCGAGGTACCGCTGACCCTACGCGCCCCCCACGCTCCCCTCTCCCCGATTCCCCGCCCGTGCCCGGCGGCCCGGCGGCATGTATCCTACGCCCCCGTTTGTGACCCCCACCGGAGCACCCATGGCCACCGAACCGACTCGCCAAGACGACATCCCCGCCCCGATCCTCCAGGGGGTTGCCCCACCGCCCTTCGCCGGCCGCGAGGCCGAGGTCGCAACCCTTGGCCGCACCCTCGCTGCGGCGCGCCAGGTGGTGGTCCACGGCGAGGCGGGGATCGGCAAGTCGGCGCTCGTCGACCACCTGCTGGAGCTGGTGCAGGCGGAGGAGGAGCGGGTTGCGCAGATCGTGTTCTCCTTCCACGGCGCGCCGTCGCCGGCGATCCTCGCCGCCCAAATCGAGGGGTATCTCGCGCGCGCCCGTACCGCACCGAGCGAGCTGGCGGAAGCCGCGTGGGGTGGGCGTGACGCCCTCGAACGGTTGCCGGAGCTGGGCGCCATGCTGCGCGATCCGGCGCATCGCAACCTCATCGTGGTCCTGCACAACGGCGAGGTGGTGGCGGACGGCGCCTCGCCCTACTGCGACGCGGAGCGCCAGGCGGTGCGCGACTTCCTCGCCCAGCTCGCCGGCGCCCCCCTGCGCTTGGTGGTGACCGCCCGCGACGCGCTCACCCCCCTCGTTGCCGATCGCGTTGCGCGCTTCGCCCTGGCCGGCGTGAGCGGCGACGGTCGCGCCGAGCTGTTGCACGCCTACTGCGCCTACATCGAGTCGCTGCCGGCCCTTGAGGGCAACGCCGGCGGCCGCCAGCAGCTCCTCACCCTTCTCGGAGGCCACCCCTTGGCGACCCGCATGGCCGCCTTTTGCCTCGGCCACCTCGACCTCGCGGCGGTGGTGGATGGGATGAAGGCGCGCCTCGCCGCCCTGCGCGACAGCCAAGCCCCGTTGCCCAGCGCGGTGGTTGCCGCCGCCCTCGGCCTCGCCCTCGACACCCTGCCAGAGAGCCGTCGCGCGGTGCTGACCCTGCTCGGAGTCCTGCGCGGCGCCTTTTGGGAACGGAGTCTGATCGGGCTCGTCGAGGGCGAGGAGTTTCCCGCGACGGTGGTCCCGGACCGTTCCCGCGAAACCCTGGAGGCGGCGATCCGCCACGCTGGCGAGCTTGGCCTGGTGCACCCAGACCGGGATCGCCCCTTCGTCCTCTACCCGCAGGCGGCGGCCCACGACACCCTTGCCGCCCTCTGGCCGGTGATCCACGAGGGCGACCTGTTGCGCGCCCTGGAGGTGTACACGGCGCGCTACTGGTCGTCGGCCGCCGATGCCCTGCGCACCCAGGGGCTGCCGGATCAGGAGCGCATCCCGCACATCCTCGCCTTTTGCGGGGTGGAGGAGGCGAACCTGCGCCACGCCCTCACCCTGGCCGAGGCGAACGTGCTGTGGGAGGAGGCGCGGCCGCTGCTGTTTATCCTCCTCAACGTCTGGGCTCGGAGCCACCGCGACCACGACGCGGCCCGCCTGCGCCGCCACTGGCTCGACCTCCTCTCCCATGGCGACGGCCGGCCCCGCCACCGTGACAACCCGAAGGCGATGGACCTGTGGCGCTTCCTCTGGGGCCACGAGGCGAACTGGCTCCTCACCCAGGGGGAGGCCGAGCGGGCGGAGCGGATCCACCTGCGGGTGGCGGAGGAGGAGGAGGGGCGCGACGAGCCCGACGACCAGGTCCTCGCCGGGATCTACTTCCGCATCGCGGCCACCTACGAGGAGCGCAAGGTGTGGGACCGCGCCCAGGCGTGGCAGGAGAAGGCGCTGCGCATCCGCACCCGCCTCACCGATCCGCACGGCATGGCGGCGTGTCACGAACACCTCGGGTTGATCGAGATGGGGCGGTCCAACCACGCGGCGGCGGTCGCACAGTTCGACGAGGCGATCGCCCTGCGCGAGCGGGCCGAGGACGTGCGCGGCGCCTCGGACGTCTACCTCCAGCTCGCCCGCGCGCAGCACAAGCTCGGCCACCTCGATACGGCGCGCGACGCCCTGATGAAGGCCCTCGAGGGGTACGAGATGCGCCAGGAGAAACCGCTCATCGCCGCCACCTACCAGCAGCTCGCCGCGGTCCACGCGGCGCGCGGTGCGGTCCACGAGGCGATCGAGGCGGCAAAGCGCAGCCTGGCGATTCGCAACCAGCTCGGCGACATGGAGGGGATGGCCGCCAACCAAGGCCAGATCGCCCGCCTCGCCGAGCAGCAGGGCGACGCCGGCGCGGCGGTGGAGGCGGCGATCCAGTCCTTCGCGCTGCTCAGCCGCATCGCCTCACCGCGCACCCCGCTCGCCGCCGGCGAGCTGCGCCGGTTGCGCGCCGCCCTCGGGCCGGAGCGCTTCGACGGTGAGTGGCGGCGCCTGGCTAACGACACCGCCATGCCTGCCTGGCTAGCGAGCTGAGCCGCCGACCCGCGTCCATCGTCTCTCCCATCCCTCGATCCCTCTTTCTCCTTCCCCCCACCCCCATGTCCTCGACCTGGCGCTTTCTCGATCTCGGCCGCCTCACCGCCCTTGACGCCTTGGCCATCCCCGAGGGGCTGGCCGCCGGGGTCGCCGCCGGTGAGCCCGACACCCTTGCCATCCACGTCCCCAGCAAGCCCTTCGTCTCCGTGGGCCGCGACCAGCCGGTGCGCCAGGCGGTCGATCTCGACTACTGCACCGCCAACAAGATCCCGGTGGTCCGTCGGACGACGAGCGGCGACGCCCTGTACGCCGACGCCGGCCAGGTCGGTTACACGGTCGCCCACCGCCTTGGGGGGGCGGAGCCGGGGGACGGCACGGCGCTCTTCGAGAGCTGGCTGCAACCGCTCATCGACGCCTGTCACGACTTTGAGGTCGAGGTGCGCTTCCAGCCGCACAACCACCTCTATCGTGGCCGCTACGAGATCGGCGGCGCCCACGCCCTGATCCGCGACGGGGTGCTCCTGTTCACCGCCTACCTGTCGGTGAACGTCAGCGAGTCGACGGTGAAGGCGGCCCTCGGGATCGGTGATGCTGACCCGCGCCACCCACCCCTCACCTCCCTGCGTCACGAGTACGAGGGCCACGCCACGCCCGACACGGTGGAGTTCCGCAACGCCCTGGTCCGCGCCTTTCGGAAGGGCAAGGAGATCACCTTCGAGGAGGGTGACCTGATGACTGCGGAGCTGTTCGCCGCCGGCGAGGCGCGCAAGCGGTTCGCGTCGGAGGCGTGGACCTTCGCCGCCGACGACCTCGCCGCCAAGGTTGCCGCCACCGTCGAGGCGAATGGCCTGCGCTGCTGGCACAACCAGCGGCGCAACGAGGGGTGCACCCTCGACCTCACCCTGCTTACCGAGGGCGGCCACACGATCCACGACCTGGCGATCACCGGCACCCCCCTCTTCCTCCAAGAAGACGGCCTTACCCAGGTGGTGAACGTGCTGCGCGGCTGCTACCTCAACCCCCCCACCGTGGGCGAGCGCGTCCTCAACCTCTACGACACCCTCCACCTCCAAAGCCCCGGCACCAACGCCGCCGACTTTTTGATCTTGATCGGCGACACCATCGACAAGATGGCGGCCGGCCGGTCGTAAGGTGAGGGGTGAGTAGAGAGGAGTGAGTGGTGGTCGGCCCGGTGGGCCGGTCACTGTGTTGGAGGAATCAATCGTGGCCATAAGCCCGGCCGAAGGCCCCCACCCCTTCTCTCACTCCTCTCGACTCACTCCTCGTTTTTTTCCCCCCATGGACGTGATTTCCAAGGCAGAGCTTTTTCGCCGCATCGGCTTCGGTGGCGATCCGGCCGCGGCCGAGGGGGTCCTCGAAGTGGCCGGCCTGAGCCGGCCGGCGAAGCAGTCGATCCACCCGGACAAGCTCGACGCAGCGGCCACGGCGCTGGCTTCCGCCTTTTGCTGGGTGTGCAACCGCGGCGACTGCCACGAAGAGGCGGTGCGGATCGCCGCCGGCCGCACCGTCGTCCCCGCCGCCGACCCCTCCCAGTGCCAGGTGTGCGGCGGCTCGGTGAACCAGCGGTCGATCGACGAAATGGTCGCGGCGTGCGCGGCACGCGGCTGGCACCGCCTGCTCGTCGTCGGCGGCTCCCCCAACGCGCGCGACGAGATCAGCCGGATCCTCCACGGCCGCCTCGAGCTCCGCGCCCTGGACGGCACCATCGCCCGCACCCTCAAACAGGCGCGCGCCGACCTCGGCTGGGGCGACGTGGTGGTGGTGTGGGGCTCCAGCCAGCTCGACCACAAGGTCTCCAACCTCTACACCGGTCCGAAGGTCGTCACCCTTCACCGCCGCTCCATTCAAGAGCTCGCCACCGAAGTGGTGCGCGCCGCACGGCGGGGGTAACGATGCGGGTCGATGGGCAGATCCGCGGCGGCGGTGACAAAGGGAGCGAGCCGATGGAGCTCGCCCCCGGCCTCTATCTCGTCGCCACCCCGATCGGCAACCTCGGCGACCTCGCGCCGCGGGCGGTGGCGACCCTCGCCGGTTGCGACCGGATCCTCGCCGAGGACACCCGCCACACCGGCCGTCTTCTCGCCCACCTCGGGATCGACCGCCCCCTGGCGCGCCTCGACGACCACACGGAGGCGCAGGCGGCAGTAAGGCTGGCGGCGGAGATCGCGGCGGGCGGCCGCCTGGCGTTGGTGAGCGACGCGGGCACCCCGCTGATCAACGATCCCGGCTTCTTGCTCGTGCGCGCTTGTCGCGCCGCCGGGGTGGCGGTCTGCGGGGTGCCCGGCCCGTCCGCGCCGCTCTTCGCCCTCACTCTCTCCGGGCTGCCCGCGGACCGCTTTACCTTCACCGGCTTTGTGCCGCGTAAGGGCGAGGCGCGGCGTGGCTGGCTCGACGAGCTCACCCGCGCCACCCACACCTGGCTCTGTCTGGAGAGCCCGCACCGCCTGGTCGCCACGTTGGAGGCGGTGGCCGCGGTGGTCGACGACCGGCGGGTCGCGGTCGCCCGCGAGCTCACCAAGCTCCACGAGGAGGTGCGGGTGGCGCGCGCGGCGGAGCTCGCCAGCCACTACCGCACCCACCCGCCCAAGGGCGAGATCTGCCTGGTAATCGAGGGGGGCGACCGCGCCGCCGTACCGGGGGTTGACGCGCCCCTGCTCGCCCTCGCCCGCGCCCTTATTGCCCCCACGCCGCTGCCACCGCGCGCCGCCGCCAAGCTCGTCGCCGCCGCCACCGGCGCCGCCGCCAACGACCTCTACCGCGTGCTGGTGCGGTGAGAGCCGGTCCCACCGGCGATCCGCGTGTGGCCGGCCCGGTGGGCCACCGTCGCCGAAAGGAGGGCTCCTACCGGAGGAGGCAAGACGACGGCGCGCTCGCCCATCCACCCGGATGGGGAGGCGGTGGTGGCACCCAGCACGGCGCTGCGTAGCCTCCGGCGCCCATCACCTGCGATCCACCCGGATGGGGAGGAGGTGGTGGCATCGGCGCGCCGCAGGCGCGCCCCACGGCGGGGAGGGCGCGGTTGGCTACCCAGCCTCCACCTCTTCCGTGAAACCCTCCAGCCCCTCGTGGACGAGCCACGGGATCATCAAGAGCGCCGCCGCTGGATCCGCCCACCACCAGCCGGCGACGCCGTTCGCCACCAGCCCCGCGAGGAGGCAGAGGGAGAGGTAGGAACAGGCGAGAGTCTCCTTTGCCTCCGCCGCCAGGGCCCGGCTTCCTACCTCGCGGGCGGCGCGCAGCTTGCCCCAGGCGACCGGCGGCATGATCAGCAGCGACGCGGTTGCGAGGCAGATCCCGACGATGCTCTCCGCCGCCGCCTCTCGCCGCCACAGGCTCCACCCCGCCTCGCCGGCCACGTAGATGGCGAGGAGCAACAGGGTCGCCCCGACGAAGCGGTGCACCCGGCGCTCGCGTTGCTCGATCTCCGCCGCTGCCCGGCCCATGGCCGCGACCCGCAGGTGCCACAGCATCACCGCGGCGGCGGCGCACTCGATGAGCGAGTCGAGACCGAAGCCGAGCAGGGCGATGGAGTCGGCGGCCACCGCCGCCCCCAAGGCGATCGCCCCCTCCAGGACGTTGTAGACCTGGGTGGTCGCGACGAGCAGCAGGGCGATACGGCGCCAGTCGCGGGGTGGCGAGTGGGTGTTCATGGGGCCTCCGATTCCGGCGTCTCCCCCGGCACGAACCAGCGGTAGACCGCCGGCAGGACGAGGAGGGTGAGGAGGGTCGAGGTGAGCAGGCCGCCGATCACCACCGTCGCCAGGGGGCGCTGGACCTCGGCGCCGGCGGAGGTGGCCAGGGCCATGGGGAGGAAGCCGAGGCTCGCCACCAGTCCGGTCATCAGCACCGGCCGCAGCCGCACCTTGGCGCCCTCGGCGGCGGCGGTGGTTGGCGCCATGCCTTGGATTTGGCGATCGACGATGTAGCTCACCAACACCACGCCGTTGAGCACCGCGACCCCGAACAGGGCGATGAAGCCGACGCCTGCGGAGATGGAGAAGGGGTAGCCCCGCGCCGCCAGGGCGAGCAGTCCGCCGCTGAGGGCGAGCGGCACGTTGAGGTAGATGAGGAGGGCCAGGCGGCCGGAGGCGAAGGCGGAGTAGAGGAGGACGAAGATCACCCCCAGGGCGAGGGGAAGCAGCACGACCAGCCGCTGGCTCGCTGCCTGGAGGTTCTCGAACTGCCCGCCCCACTCCAGGACCCAGCCGGGTGGCAGGGCCACCTCTTTGGCCACCGCCGCCTGGGCCTCGGCCACGAAACCCGCCAGATCGCGGCCGCGGACGTTGACCTCCACCGAGGTGCGGCGGCTGATGTTCTCGCGGCTGATTTGGGCCGGGCCGTCAACGATGTCGAGGGTCGCTACCTGCGCGAGGGCCACCAGCCGCGGCCGGCCGGTGGCGGAGGCGGGCAGGGGGATGGCCAGGTCGCGCACCCGATCGAGGTCGCGCACTGAGGCGTCGAAGCGCACCTGCAGGGCGAACCGCTTCTGCCCCTCGATCACGGTCCCGACCACCTTGCCGCCGAGGGTCTCGACCACGTCGAGGACGTCGTCGGCCGCCAGGCCGTAGCGGGCCATGGCGGCGTGGTCGAGGCGGATGCGCAACACCGGCAGGCCGGTAGTCTGCTCCGCCTTGGCGTCGGCGGCGCCGGCAATGCGGCCGACCACGGCAACAATCGCCTCCGCCACCTGGTGCATACGGTCGATGTCGTCGCCGTAGACGTTGATCGCCACGTCCGAGCGTACCCCGGAGATCAACTCCGCGATGCGCAGCTCAATCGGCTGGGAGTAGGAGTAGATGGCGCCGGGGATTCGGGCCTTCAACGTCTCGTCGATCGCCGCGATCAGCGCCTCCTTGGTCTCGAAGCGCCAGGTGGCCCGATCGTTGAGGATCAGGTAGGTGTCGGAGATCTCCACCCCCATGGGGTCGGTGGCGATCTCCGGCCGGCCGGTGCGGGACACCACCGTCTTCACCTCCGGGAAGCGGTCGCGGATCGCCCGCTCCACCGCCGTGGAGATGCGGTTGGACTCCTCCAGGGAGATCGACGGCAGGCGCCAGATCTGCAGGGCGATGGCGCCTTCGTCCAGCCTGGGGATGAACTCCGCGCCGAGGAAGGGGACCACCGCCAGGGAGGCGCCGAAGGTGGCCACCGCCACCGCGAAGGTGATCGCCGGTTTGCGGGTGGCGGCGCGCAGCAACGGTCCGTACGCCCCGCGGGCGAGACGAAAGAGGAGCGGCTCCCGCTCGCGCACCCGCTTGAGCAACAGGGAGGCGAGGACCGGCATCAGGGTCAGGGCCGCGATCAGGGAGGCGGCCAGCGCGAAGACCACGGTGAGGGCCATGGGCCGAAACATTTTTCCCTCGACCCCGCGCAAGGTGAGGATCGGCAGGTAGACGATGAGGATAATTCCCACCGCGAACGCCACCGGCCGGGCCACCTGGTGGGCCGCGGCGCGCACCTTCTCCAAGTGGGAATGGCCGTCGTCGCGGCGCTCGTGGAGGAGGCGGAGGATGTTCTCGACCATCACCACCGAGCCGTCGACGATCAGGCCAAAGTCGATCGCCCCGAGGGACATGAGGTTGCCGGACAGGCCGGCCCAGCGCATGGCGGTGAAGGCGGCGAGCATGGACAGTGGTATCGCGGCGGCGACGATCAGCCCGCCGCGGAGATTGCCCAGCAGGAGCAGCAAGACGAGGACCACCAGCACCCCGCCCTCGATGAGGTTCTTCGCCACCGTGTGGATGGTGCGGTCCACCAGCTCGGTGCGGTCGTAGAAGGGGTCGATGGTCACCCCGGGCGGAAGGCCGGACTGGATCTTCTCGATCTTCGCCTTCACCGCCTCGGTGACCGTCCGCGAGTTCTCCCCGAGGAGCATCATCACGATCCCCACCACCGCCTCGCCGCGGCCGTCGCGGGTCACCGCCCCCTGGCGCACCATGGGCGCGAGCTCGATCCGACCGAGGTCGCGGGTGTAGATCGGGGTGCCGTCACCGCGGGTGGCCACCACCACCTGGGCGAGGTCCGCGAGGGTCTCGATCAGCCCCTCGCCGCGCACCAGGTATTGCTCGCCGGCGTGGGCGATGTAGGCGCCGCCGACGTTGCGGTTGTTGCGCGAAAGGGCGGTCACCACGTCGCCCACGGTGAGCCGATAGGCTGCGAGGCGGGCGGGGTCGAGGGTGACCTGGTAGCTCTTCAACTCGCCGCCAAAGGCGTTGACCTCCACCACCCCGGCCACCGCGCGGAGCTGGTAGTTGATGAACCAGTCGAGAATCTCGCGCAGCTCCATGGGGGTGTAGCACTCGGCCGTGTCCCCCCCATCGCCGCATGGCCTCTCCGTCCTCACCTCGAACTGAAAGATTTCGCCGAGGCCGGTGGAGATCGGCCCCATCTCCGGCGTGCCGTAGCCGGCCGGGATCTCCTCCCGCGCCGCCGCCAGCCGTTCGCCGACGAGCTGCCGGGCCCAGTAGATGTCGGTCCCTTCCGTGAAGACCACGGTGACCACCGACAGGCCGAACTTGGAGATGGAGCGGATCTCCTCCAGGCGCGGCAGACCGCTCATCGCGGTCTCCACCGGGAAGGTGATGAACCGCTCTACCTCTTCCGGTGCCAGGGCGGGGAGCTGGGTAAGGATCTGCACCTGGACGTTGGTGACGTCGGGTACCGCGTCGATGGGGAGCTGGCCGAGGGAGCGGATGCCCACCGCGACCACCAGCAACCAGGCAGCGAGGACGAGGAGGCGGTGGTTCAGGGAGAAGTCGATGAGCTTGTGCATGGCTTCCTAGGTGCGCGTCGACAGCGGCTCCCTCCCCCATGGGGGAGGGTTGGGGTGGGGTCGCGTGGGACGGGCAGTGCGTTGGGTGCATCAGCGAACCAAGCGCTCATTCCACACGCCCTCCCCCTGTCCCCCTCCCGAGGGGAGGGGGACATCCCGAGCGTTCGTGGCCAAACTCGCTCCCCCCTTGTGGGGGAGAGTCGGGGTGGGGGGCGGAATCGCGGCGACGGTCGGAGGCCGTCCACACGCCCCCTCTCCCCCGCCCCTCCCACGAGGGGAGGGGGGCGATAGGACTCCCCTGCGGGGAGCACGGATCTAATGCTCATGCCCTTCTCCCAACCCCTCTTTTCCGAGCTCCGACTTGAGGATGAAGGCGCCTTGGGTGACCACCCGCTCGCCCTCGGCGAGGCCGGAGTGAATCTCCACGTAGTCCGGCCCCGCTGCGCCGAGGACCACCTCGCGCCGCTCGAAATGGCCCGGCCCCTCCTCCACAAAGCAGATCGACTCCTCCCCATCGCGCTGGACCGCGGCCTGCGGCACCGCGACCACCGGCGCCCCCGCCCCGATCGCGATCGCCACGTTGGCGAACATCCCGGGCAGGAGCCGGTGATCCGCGTTGGTGACCACGATCCGGGCGCGCGCGGTGCGGGTCTCCTCGTCCACCGTGCGGGCGAGGAAGTCCAACCGTCCGGGGAAGCGCTGGTTGGGGTAGGCGGCGACGGTCACCCACCCCGCGGCCCCGATCGCCAGGCGGCTGAGATCCTTCTCGTAGACCGCCGTCTCCACCCACACGGAGGAGAGGTCGGCGATCTGGGCGGTGGCGCTCTCCGGCCCCACCTGTTCGCCGAGGGTGGCGTGAAGGGCGAGCACCTCGCCGGCGATGGGGCTGGTGAGGGCGATGACCGAGTGCGAATGGTCGTGGTGCGGCGCCAGCTCATCGATCTGGTCCTGGGTCATGCCGTAGAGATGGAGCTGCTCCTCCGCCGTATCCAGCCGCGCCTCGACCCGGGCGAGGTTGGCCTGCGCCTCGCTCTGCCGCTTCGCCGCGGCGATCCCCGCGGCGCGCAGGGTGGCCACCCGCGCCTCCTCGGTGGTCGCCAGGGCGCGCTCCGCGCGGAGCTCCAGGTAGGTGGCCACCGCCTGCCCGAGGGGGAGGGAGTCGAGGTAGATCACCGGCTCGCCCGCCTGCACCCGGTCGCCGAGGCGCTTTACCAAGCGCACCACCTTGCCCTCCACCCTGGGGGAGAGGTGGACCTCGCGGTAGCGGTCGAGGGTCACCTGGCCGGTGGCCGCGAGGGTCTGGGCGAGGGGGCGACGGGTGACCGCCTCCACCTGAATCCCCGCCGCCGCCACCTGCGCCGGGGAGAGGACCACCACGCCAAATTCGCCGTGGGCCTCGCCCTCGATCTCGCCGGCGACGGCGGGCAACGCGACCAAGAGCAGCGCCAAGACCGTGGGGGCCAGGAGGCCGCGAAGGAAGGGTGGGAGGGGTGGCGAACAGGCGTGAACACGCCGGGGATGGGGCGATCCCGGCATCGCGCCTGCCCGCCGCGTTCGCCTGCTTGGGGTCGCCCCATGGCTCGCGGTCCAGGGGTCCGTCTCGTGGTTCTGGAATCGGTGCGGATCGGTCTTCATGGGTTGTTCCTCTCGCTCTCCTCTGGCTCTCCGTTGCGCTGCGCCGCGGCCTTGCCATTGGGACCCGGCGTCGCCAGGAAGTCGGCGCCGGTGGCCCGGTCGAGGTCGATCCGCGCCTGCCACGCCGCGCCCAGGGCTTGCAGGTGGTCGAAGCGCGCCGCCACCACCTGCGCCTGGGTGACCGTGAGGGTGGTGAGGTCCATCTCGCCCAGCTCGTAGGCGCGGTGGATGCGGGCCAGGTGGGTGTCGAGCCCCGGCAGGATCTCGCTCTCGAAGAGGGCCAGCTCCTCCAGGGCCGTGGCCAGGGTGGCGTGGGCGCGCTCCAGCTCCTGGCGGAGCTCGGCGCGGAGCTGGTCGGCCGCCGCGGCCAGGCGCGCCGTCTCGGCGCGGGCGGCGCCGATCTCCCCCTGCTGGCGGTGCACGAAGGGCAGGGGGAGGGAGAGGCCGATGCCGGCCAAGGTATCGCGGCTCGCCTCCGCGCCAGCGTGACCGCTCACCGTCAGGTCCGGGAGGCGGGCGGCCTGGGCGCGGGCGAGGTCGGCCTCGGCCGCCTGCCGTTGGTGGTCGAGGGCGGCGAGGCCGGGGTGGTGGTCGATCTGCGCCTGCAACTCGGCGAGGGGAGGGGGTGGCGGCGGCGGCGTGAGCGGGGTGGGCGCGATCGGCGGCAACGGGTTGACCCCCACCGCGAGTGTCAGCTCCTGGCGGGCCGCGGCGCTGGCACGCGCCTCCTCCAGCCGCCGGCGCATCGCCTCGGCGCGGGCGAGGCTGGCCAGGGCGACGTCCGCGTCGGCCACATCGCCCGCCGCAAACCGGGCACGGGCGATGGCCGCCAGCCGCTCGTTGAGCCCCACCATCTCGGTGGCCACCGCCACGCGCCCCTCGGCGACCGCGAGTCGCGCGTACGCCGCCCGCACCGCCGCGCCAACCTCCACCCGCAGGGCGGCGAGGTCACGATCGAGGGCGGCGACCCGCTGCACGGCGCCCGCGACACGCTGGCTTCGCTGCCCCCCGATCTCGAACCGCTGGCGGAGGGAGAGCTCCCAGTCGGTGGTGGTGTCGTCCGGGTCGTTGCGACTCGTCCAATCGCCGGCGAGCTCCGGGTTGTCCGGCAGCCATCCTTGGGCAGCGGCGAGCTCGCCGGCGAGACGGAGCCGTTTTGCCTCCAGGGCACGGAGGCGCGGGTGGTGTTCCAGGGCCTCGGTCACCGCCTGGTTGAGGGTCAGGGGCGGCGCCGCCAGCGCGGCCGGGGGGGCGAGCAGGGACGCCAAGAGGGTGCAGCAAAGGGACTTCTTGCGGATCGACACGACCTACTCCTGAGGGGTCCTGCCCGCGGGGGCAGGAATCGGCGTGGGGCCGCGACGGGAGGCCGCGGCCGCGCGACTCAGGAGGCGTGTCTAGGGGGCCACTCGATCCCGCGTGGCGCGATGGGCGGTGGATCGTCGTCGGTCAACGTCCAGCGCGCGGGCTGCTCCGCGGGTACCGCGAGGGCCACGATCTTGGCCTCGGTCCACAGGCAGTGACAGTGGCCGGCATGGAGGGCATGGTCGAGAGCGTCCTCGTCCCCCGCATCGGGGGTGTCCGCGTGGACCGCCATGACCTGCCCGTGCTTGCCGTGCGCCTCCCCACAGCACGGATCCGCGCCCACCCCCCAGCCACAGGTCACTCGCCCCAGAAGGAGGGCGACCACGAGGAGCAGGTAGGCCAGACGGGTCGCCACGGGGTGGCCACGGTACGGGGGGGCCGGAGGGGTAGGCAAGGAGGCGGCGCCCGGGGTGCCATCGACGGCCGAGGTTCGCCCCTGTGCGCCGCGGGACCGAGGCGACCCATGCAAGCGGCGCGACGCCGGCCAGGGTTCCGACCCGGAGGGTTGACTCCACATGGGTCGGAAGTGATAATCACTCTCAGCCATGAAGACCACCCGAGACCTTGAGACCCTCTTGCAGGAGTCGGAGATCGCGCCCACCGCCCAGCGGCGGGTGATTGCCCAGGCGATTCGCGACAACACCGGCCATCCGGATGCGGAGACGATCTACCACCTGGCGCGCCAGATCGACCCGCACCTGGGGATCGCCACGGTCTATCGGACCTTGAAGCTGTTCGCGGAGAAGGGGCTGGTGGATCGCCACGACTTCGGCGACGGCCGCGCCCGCTACGAGGTGGCGCCGGAGTCCCACCACGACCACCTGATCTGCGTGCGTTGCGGCACGGTGGTGGAGTTTGCGCGCGCGCAGATCGAGGCGCTGCAAGAGGAGGTGGCACGGGACGAGGGGTTCGACCTCCTCGACCACCGGATGGAGCTGTACGGCCTGTGCAGCGCGTGTCGCGGCACCCGGCCACGAATCCTCGACCCGCCGGCGACGGCGGCCGGCGCGCGGCTGGTGCGCAACCTCGCCCAGCTCGCCCCCGGGGAGGCGGGGCGGATCGTGCGGGTGGGGGCGGCGGAGAAGCTGCACCAGCGCCTGCTCTCCATGGGGTTGGTGGTGGGGGAGGTGATCCGCGTGGAGCGCATCGCCCCCCTCGGCGATCCGATCTCGATTCGGGTGAAGGGGACCTCCCTGGCCCTGCGCCACCCGGAGGCGGAGGCGATCGTCGTCGAGGTGGTCCCCACCGCGGGGGGTAGGCGGAAATGACCCTGCGCATCGCCTTTGCCGGCAATCCCAACGTGGGCAAGTCCGCCCTGGTGAACGCGATCGCCGGGACGCGGTTGCACGTGGGCAACTGGCCCGGGGTGACGGTGGAGAAGAAGGAGGCGACCTTCACCTTCGCCGGTGAAGAGGTCCGTCTCGTCGATTTGCCCGGCACCTACTCCTTGTCGTCGTACTCGATCGAGGAGCGGGTGACCCGCGACTACCTGTTGAACGAGCGGCCCGACGTGGTGATCGACGTGGTCGACGCCACCCACCTGGAGCGCAACCTCTTCCTCACCCTTCAGCTCCTGGAGCTTGGGATCCCCGTGGTTTTGGCGCTCAACATGTGGGACGAGGCGAAGGAGCGGGGGATCGAGATCGACACGGAGCTCCTCGCCAAGGTCCTCGAGGTGGCGGTGGCGGCCACGGTGGCGACCACCCGGGAGGGGGTGGGGGAGCTGCTGCCCACCGCGCGCCGCCTGGCCGCGGCGCGACCGGCGACGATCGCCGCCCACAACGCCGCGTGTCGCGACGCAAGTTTGGCGGAGGCGCGCCCGCATGTCGCCCGCTACGGTCCCCTGGTGGACCCGGAGGTGCGCCTCCTCGGCGAGGCGCTCCATCGCGACGCGGCCGCGCTGGTGGAGCGGGTCCCGTGCCGCTGGCTGGCGGTGAAGCTCCTTGAAGGCGACGTCGGGGCGCAGGCGCTTCTCGACGGCACAGGGGAGGGGCTGCGGAAGCAGATTGCGGAGCAGCGCCGCCGCATCCAGACCCTCGCCGGTGACGATCCAGCGACTGTGATCAGCGATGGCCGCTACGGGGTCGCCAAGGGGGTGGTGGCGGAGGTGATCCGCCAGCGCCCCATCGACCGGCGCGACCTGACCGAGCTGATCGATCGGGTGGTCCTCCACCGCTGGCTGGGGATCCCGATCTTCTTCGCCATGCTGTGGTTCGTCTTCCACACCACCTTCGACGGCGCCCAGCCCTTCGTGGACTTCATCAACCAAGTGATCACCGGCCCGGTGGAACGGTGGTTCCTCGTCGGCCTCACCGCGATCGGGGCACCGGGGTGGGTTGCCTCGCTGGTGAGCGAGGGGGTGATCGGCGGCGCCGGTTTCGTCCTCACCTTCGTGCCGATCCTCTTCTTCCTCTACCTCTTCATGGGAATCCTGGAGGGGAGCGGTTACATGGCGCGCGCCGCCTTCGTCATGGATCGCTTCTTCCACACCATCGGCCTGCACGGCAAGTCGTTCATCCCGATGATCCTCGGCTTCGGCTGCAACGTGCCGGCGGTGTACGCGACCCGTTCGCTCGACTCGTACCGCGATCGCGTCCTCACCTCGCTCCTCATCCCGTTGATGAGCTGTTCGGCGCGCCTGCCGGTGTATGCAGTCTTTGTCGCCGCCTTCTTTGTCGAGTGGCGGTCCACGGTGATCTTCTCCCTCTACCTTCTGGGGATCCTCCTGGCGGTAGGGATGGGGTTCCTCTTCAAGCGCTCCCTCTTTCGCGGCGAGGCGCCGGTCTTCGTGATGGAGTTGCCGCCGTACCGCTTTCCCACCTTCCGCTCCCTCATGCTCTACATCTGGGAGAAGCTGCAGAGCTTTGTGCGTAAGGCGGGGACCTACATCCTCGCCACCTCGGTGGTGATCTGGTTCTTCCTCAACCTGCCGTGGGGGGTCCAGAACCCGGGCGACTCGTACTTCGGCCGGGTGGCGGGGACGGTGGCGCCGCTCTTCGCGCCGGTAGGGTTTGGGACGTGGCAGGCGACCGGGGCGCTCCTCACCGGGGTGATTGCCAAGGAGGTGGTGGTCTCCACCATGGGCGAGATCTACACCCCGGAGCCGAAGGTGGCCGCCACCCCGCCGGCGGTGGCGGCAGAGATCGCCGAGATCGGCCGCGGCTTCGTGGCGGCGTGTGGCGACTCGGTGGTGGCGATCCTCGCCGGCCTGCGCCTCCTCCCGGCGCCGGCGCAGGCTCCGCCCCCCTCGGCCTTGGCGCAGCGGATGCGCGATACCTTCACCCCCCTCCGGGCGATCGCCTTCATGGTCTTCGTCCTCACCTACATCCCGTGTGTCGTCACCATGGCCGCCCTGGGCCAGGAGCTTGGCTGGCGGTGGAGCGCCTTCGCCGCCGCCTACCTCCTCAGCCTCGGCTGGGGCCTCGCCTTCCTCACCTATCAGGGGGGGCGGCTGCTCGGTTTTGCGTAGTCGTGTAGCCCCACCTCCCATCCAACTGCCATGCAAGCCATCTCGACGCGCGACGTGCTCTGGGGCGTGGTCCTTTTCGGTGGTGGGGCGGTAGTCCTGGGCCGCTACCTGGTGCGGGCGGTGCGCCGCGGCCGGTGCGCCGGGTGCGGGGTGGCGGAGTGTCCGTCGCGCGCTTCGAAGGGGGCGACTGCGTCATGCCAGCCTCCGCATTTTGCCCGCGGCGCGGGGCCGCCGCGCCCGACCGGCAAGGGGACCCCCCCCGTCCGCAAGGGTGAGCAGCGCGCCGAGCGGAGGCGTGGCCCCACCGCCCGCCAGTTCCATGGGGGGGTGGCGGCGGTCGCCTTCCCCCTCCTCCTCATCCTCCTCTTAAGCTCCATCGGTCTCCTCTTCCGCGACGCCTTGGCCCTCGACCGCCGCCCCCTGCCTGCCTGGTTGGCCCTGCCCCTGTACGGCGACGTGGCCGGCGCCGTGGTGGCGACCGCGCGCGGCGCGGCGGGTGAGGCGATGGCCACGGCGGAGGGGGTGATCGTGCGCACCGGCCAGGGCCCGTGGCGCGGCGTGGTGGCCACCGGCCTCCTCGGCACGGTCCACGACCTGGCGTGGCTTGGCGACGGCCACCTCGCCGCGGCCACCGACCGCGGCGTCTGGATCTCCGCCGGTGGCGAGCGCTGGGACTACCTCGCCGACGGGGGCGCAGGATTGCCGCCGCCCGCGACCCGCCTGCTCCAGAGCGACGGTGCGCTTTGGGTGCGGAGCGTGCTCGGGCCGCGCCGCTCCACCGATGGCGGGGTGTCGTGGCTCCCCGCCACCGGCGTGGAACCCGCGGGCCTCGCGGGGCCGCCGATGGTGGCGGACCTCTTGCCCGCGGGCGCCGAACGGGCGTGGCTTCGCGCGCGCGGCTGGCCCACTTGGGAGCGATTCACCATCGACCTGCACGGCGGCCACCTGTTCGGCGGCCGCTGGCGGTGGGGGGTCCTCTTCTCCTGGCTGCTCCTCGCCGGCCTGGCGATCAGCGGTCCGCTGGTGGCGCGGGCGCGGCGGCGTCACCTACAAGAACGGGCCGTGCGGCAGGCGGCGCCGGTTGTTGCCACGCCGGCCGTTACCCCCGCCGGGGACGCCCCCCGCCTCGATCGCGCCGCCGCGAACACGGCGCCCTGAACGACCCCCGCGGCGACCCACGCCTGGGGCGAGGTGCGCCTACCCACAGGGAATGATTCTCACTCAGATCCCGAAGGAGAGCCCGATGCTGCACTCGACCAGACCCTGCTTTTTCCTCCTCCTCGTCTCCCTCTTTCTCGGGGGTCCCGCCGCCAGCGGCCGTGCGGCCACGGTCGACGAGCTGGAGCAGCGCCTCGACGCCCTCGCCGCGGAGCTCGCCACGGCGCGCACCCCGGCCGCGCCCCGGGTGAGCCTCGGCGGCTACGGCGAGGTCCACTACAACAACTTGCGCGGCGAGCGCGATAACGGCGCGAGCGCGCCCGCGGACCAGATCGACCTCCACCGCTTCGTCCTGTTCGCCGGCTACCGGTTCAGCGACACCCTCTCGTTGCGCTCCGAGGTGGAGGTCGAGCACGCCCTCGCCGCGCCCGCGGATGACGACCCGGGCGAGGTGGCGATCGAGCAGGCGTACGTCGAGTGGGTGGGTAGAGCGTGGCTCGGGGTGCGCGGCGGCCTCCTGCTCGTACCCGCCGGGATCCTCAACGAGACCCACGAGCCGCCGACCTTCTTCGGGGTGGAGCGCAACCGGGTGGAGAGCCAGATCATTCCCACCACCTGGCGCGAGGCGGGGGTGCAGCTCTTCGGCGAGCTATCCTCGGCCGTCGCCTACCAAGTGGGGCTGCACAGTGGCCTTGCGCTCGCGCCGGGCAGCGACGCCCGCGGTGGCCTGCGTGGCTCGCGCCAGCAGGGGGCGGAGGCGACCGCGGAGCGCCTCGCCCTCTCCGCCACGGTGCGCGTCGCGCCGCGCGCCGGCTTGGGCGGCGGTCTCTCTTTCGTCTACCAAGACGACCTCACCCAAGGGGCGGGGGCTCCGGTCGCAGCGCTCCTTTCCGAGGCCCACCTCCAGTACCGGAGCGGCCCGTGGGAGGGGCGCGCCCTCTACGCCCGCTGGGACGTCGACGGCGCGGACGATTTTTTCGCCGACCGCGGTGGCCAGATCGCCGAGACCCAGCAGGGGGGATACGTGGAGGCGGCCTACCACCTTGCGCGCCTCCTGCCCGAGGGCCACGACCTCGCCCCGTTCGTGCGCTACGAGCGGTTCGACACCAACGCCACGGTGCCCGCGGGCGTGGCTCGCGACCCGAGTCGCGACGAGCGGGTCACCACCGCCGGCCTCAACTACTGGCCCACTCCGCAGGTGGTGGTGAAGGTGGACGTGCAGGAGCTCCACAACCAGGCCGGGAGCGGCGCCGACCGGTGGAACGTCGGGGTGGGGTGGTGGTTCTGATGCGCCCCAGGTCAAGGGGGATCGACGCGGGCCCGGCCCCCGTGGATTCCGCCCGCGGTGGTGATGCGGATCGGTGGCGCCCGGCGGGTGCACCACGCAGGGGGGTGCGAGCGGGTGCGCCGCCACGCCCGCGGTGGGCGTGGGGGACGATGCTGTTCGTGGCCCTCTTGTGGGCGCCTGCACCCGCGGCGGCCGAGCGGCTCTATCTCACCCCGGAGCAGGCGGTGGCGCGCTACTTCCCGCCGCCTGCCACCACCGCCCGCAAGGTGGCGTGGCTCACCCCGGCGCAGGTGGCGGAGATAAGCCGCCGTGGCGGCGAGCCACCGCGCGCGGTGGTCCCCTATGTCGAGGCGCGCCAGGCCGGGAAGCTGCTTGGCTACTGCTTCGTCGATGACGTCCTCGGCCGCAGCGAGCCGATCACCTATCTGGTAGCCCTCACCCCGCAAGCCGCGGTGGCCGGCGTCGAGCTGCTCTGCTTTCGCGAGAGCCACGGCTACGAGGTGGAGCGCCAGGGGTGGCGTGACCAGTTCCGTGGCCACCGCCTCACCCCCGAGCTCGACCTCGGCCACGCCATCGACTCCATCTCCGGCGCCACCCTCTCCGCCCGGGCGCTGACCCGCGGCGTGCGGCGCATCCTCGCCACTGCCGAGGTGGCCCTCACCGCGAGGTCCACGCCGTAACCCGGGGCGGCGCTCGCGAAGGTTGGCTTTCCGCCCCTTCGCCCCGGTGTTAGCTTCGGCCGAGGAGTCCACCTCGATCCGTCCACCCCTTTAGGAGGAAGACCCAGATGCCTCTCGTCCCCATGCGTGTCTTGCTGGACCACGCCGCCGAGAACAACTACGGCGTGGGCGCCTTCAACGTGAACAACATGGAGCAGATCCAGGCGATCATGATGGCTGCCCGCGAGACCGACTCGCCGGTGATCGTCCAGGCATCGCGCGGCGCGCGCTCGTACACCGACGATGCCTACCTGCGCCACCTGATGCTGGCGGCGGTGGAGCTCAACCCGGAGATCCCGATCGTCATGCACCAAGACCACGGCAACTCGCCCGCCACCTGCTTCTCAGCGATCCAGCAGGGGTTCACCTCGGTGATGATGGATGGCTCCCTGCGGGCGGACGGCAAGACGCCGTCGTCGTACGAGTACAACGTCGAGGTGACCCGCAAGGTGGTCGAGGTCGCCCACACCCTCGGGGTCACCGTGGAGGCGGAGATCGGGTGCCTCGGCGGCATCGAGGACGGCCAGGGTGCCGGCCTCACCGGCAAGGAGGCCCTCGCCCACCTCACCGATCCGGTCCAGGCGGCGCAGTTCGTCGCCGACACCGGCTGTGACGCCCTGGCGGTGGCGATCGGGACGAGCCACGGTGCCTACAAGTTCACCAAGAAGCCGACCGGCGACGTCCTGCGCATGGACGTCATCCAAGAGATCCACAAGCGGTTGCCCAACACCCACATGGTGATGCACGGCTCGTCGTCGGTTCCCAAGCATCTGGTGGACCTCATCAACGAGTACGGCGGCACGATCCCCGAGACCTACGGGGTGCCGGTGGAGGAGATCCAGCGCGGCATCCAGCACGGGGTGCGCAAGGTCAACGTCGACACCGACTCGCGCCTGGCGATCACCGGCGCGATTCGCAAGGTGTTCGCCAGCGACACCAAGGTCTTCGATCCGCGCACCTACCTGGTGCCGGCACGCGCGGCGATGGCGGCGGTGGTGAAGGAGCGGATGATCGCCTTCGGCCAGGCAGGCCACGCGAGCGAGATCCGCCGCACCACCCTCGCGGAGATGGCGCGCCGGTACGTGGACATGAAGGGGTAGGGGTCGGCCGGCGCCCCGCGTCGCCGGCTCCACCCTCCCTCCACCGGGGAGACGGGGCGGCGCGGGAGGGGGGGATGGCAGGAGTCCGTCCGGTTGGACGGCTCGGCGGGCGGATGGGATCATTGCCGGCTCGCCATGGTCTTCTCGGATCCCCCCCTCTTTCCCCGTCTCCCAGCGCCGCCGCCCAGGAGCGCGGCGGTGCGCCGCCTTGCCGCCTGGCTCGCGACCCAGCCCCCCCCCGGGATGGCGGCGGTGGCGGGGTTGGCGGAGGCGGTGGGGCTCACCCTCCAGCGCGGGGACGACCGGCTGATTTGGGCGGACCCCACGGGCGGCGGGATCCTCCTCTCCCTGCGTCCGCCGCTGGCTCCCCTCGGGGCGGTGGCGCAGCAGTCCTGGCTGGGTGGTGAGTGGGTCAGCCCGGCGGTCGCCCTCTGGCGGCGCATGCGGGAGACGGGGATCACCTGGGGGGTGATCACCGACGGCGTGCGCCTGCGCCTGCAACACCGCGACGCACCACCCGATCGCCACCTCACCCTCGACCTCGCCGCGGCCTTGGCCGCGGGCGATGACGCGACCCTTGCCCTCGCGGCCGCGCTGCTCGCCGGCCGCGGCCGCGGTGGCCCCCTGCGCGATCGGTGGTGGGAGCAGGGGTGGCGATGGCGGGAGTGCACCGTGGGCCGGCTCGGCGTCTTTCTCAACGACGCGCGCGCGACCCCCACCGCGCTCTCTCCCCTCGACCGCTGGTGCTTCCTTGCCTGGCTCGCCGGCCGCGACCCGCACGCCGGCGCTGCCCTTGCCGCCCTCACTCGCGGCGAGGTCCAGTGGCAACCCGCCCTGACCCGCGCCCTTGGCGGCTGGGGGTGGCCCGCGGGGGTGGCCCACGCCTTTGGTGCGCCCCTCGCCAGCGGGTGGAAAAACGACGGCGAGGCCACCGTCGCGCGCCTGTCGGAGCGGCTCGGGATGGAGGCCACGGAGGCGATCGCTGCCCTCACACCCGTCGACTTCGCCCGCGCCTGGGAGGGGCGGCGCGGCGTGTTGGCGCGGGTGCAAGACGCCACCCTCTATCGCCTCGGGGATGATGCGGTGGCGCGGGTGGCGGGCGATTTCGCCGCTGGCCGCCACGCCCTGGTCGCCGCCCTCGGCGCGGCCCACGGTGCGACCAAAAGCGACACGGTGGGGCGCACGGCGTGGGCCCACCTCGACGCGCACCTCGCCGCCCAGCAGGCGACCGTGGCCAGTCTCACCCTTCTCGACCTCGCCCCTGGCCGCGGTGGCCGCCTCAGCGTATGGGTGGAGCGGATCGCCGAGCAGGTGGTCGCCACCGCCGGTTACGTGAGTCCATGGGCGGGCTGGTCGGAAGCGGAGGAGATGGCAGAGGTGCGCGCCACGGTGCGCCGGGGCGTCTACGCGGTGGCGGCGGCGACGAGCGACCCGGCGCTGCTCCTCTGCCCCCTCACCGCGATCGCACCGGCAGCGGCGGATCCAGACCTGGCGCGCCGGCTACTCGCCGGGGACTGGCGTTCCGCGGCGCCGCTCACCGAGCTCGCCCGCCCCCTGGCGGCGCGCCGCCCGCGGCCGGGTCAGGCGAACCTCTTCGACCACGTCTTCCGCGACCACCTGCGGATGGTGCGCCGCGATCTGCACCTCCAGCAGGTGGCCGCCGCCCACACCCACCTCCCCGAGGCGGTGTGCCGCGCGGAGGAGCGGGCGCGCCTCGGGGCGGACGTGGTGAATGCCTGGCTTGCCGGCGAACCGATCCCGTGGGACGGCGTGGAGCAGGCGGTGGCGCAAGTACGTGGCAACGGCCCCACCACGGTGGAAGCGGCGGCGTGGTGTGTGCACGCGCGTGCCTGGGCGAAGGCGCGTGGCCTCCTCTACCTGGAGCTCACCTTCCCCGAACGGCTCCTGCCGGAGGGACGCCTCGGCTTCACGGTGGTTGTGGCTACCGCGACCGGCGGCCAGCGCGGCGGTGAGCGGATCCGTTGCCGCCTCCACGCCCTTCTCGCCCCTGGTGGCGCCGCCCTGCTCCTCGCCGAGCGCGGCGGCGCCGCCCGCCTCGCTCACGTGGAGGGGGCAACGCCCATGGCGGTCGGAGGGGATGCGAACGGCCGCCTCTGTGTCTGGCGCCGAGCGGCGGGTGAGTGGGTAGAAGGTAGGAAATAGGTGGCGTCCCCAGCGCGCGTGCAGCTCCCCTTTCTACTTCCTGCTTTCTACCTTCTACTTCCCACCAAGATGGCCGCCCCGACCCCGATCTCGCGCGCCGTGGTGGCGGCGACCCTCTACCGTGTCGCGCAGGCGGAGGGCGAGGCGGTGCAGGAGCTCCTCGATCAATGGATCAGCGAGCAAGAAGAGCTCGCCGCCTTCGTCCTCGGTGCCACCGGTGAGCTGCGCGAAGAGGTGCGGCCCCTCGCCCTCTACCTCGCCACGGTGGTCTTCGAGATCTTCCGCAGCGGCCCGGCCGTGGAGATCCAACACGTGGACGGCGCCCGCTTCGATCTCTTCCTGCGCGCCAATCAGCAGATGGTGCAGCGGGTGGTGGCCTCGATGAACGCGACCACCGGTGTCGAACCGCCCGACCTCGCCACCGCCAGCGAACCGGTGGTCCTCCAGTACGTCGCCGAGGCGCTCACCGAGGAGGGGAGCGACGCCACCTCGCCCGAGCTCACCGGCGGCGAGTTCCTCCACCTCCTGATGGTCCTCAAGACCGTCGTCGACGCCCTCCACGACGCCTCGGTGTACTGAGCGGGTCCCACGCGCTCGCGCAGCCGGCCGGCCGGGCCGGGATCGGCGACGGGAATCGGTGCCTCACGAAGGGGCCGGAACGACGCCGCGATCTTCCCTCTTGCCCCGGCGGGGTAGGAGCCCGTGGCACCGGCGATCCGCGCGCCGCGCGGCCGGCCGGTCGGGCCGGGATCGGCGACGGGAATCGGCGTTTGCCGGGAGGCCGGACCCCGCGGTGTGCTCCCGCCCTGGGGGCGGGGTCGGGACTGGTGGCGCCCCGCGCGAGCGGCAAAGATGGCACCGGCGGGAGGGGACCTCGCCCCTCTTCTTGGATGGTGCCATGGCCCGGCCGATTCGCCTCCTCATCGTCGACGACGAGCCCCTCTTTCTGGAGACGCTCCAGCGAATCTTTGTCCGCGCCGGGATGGAGGTGGCCACCGCCACCCGTGGCGCGGTCGCCCTCGACCTCTTGGAGGAGCGGACCTTCGACGTGGTCCTCTCGGACATCGTCATGCCGGGGATGGACGGCCTCACCTTCCTCGCCCACGTCTTGGGGCGCGACGAGCCGCCCGAGGTGGTGATGGTCACCGCCCACGCCACCGTGGAGACCGCCCTGGAGGCGATGAAGCGGGGTGCCTACGACTACCTGCAAAAACCCGCGGAGGTCGCCGAGGTGGAGGCGGTGGTGCGCAAGGCGTTCGAGAAGCGGGAGCTGGCGCGCGACAACCGCCGCCTGCACCGCCTCCTGCACCGCCGCGAGGTGCGGCAAGAGATCCTTGGCGACTCGCCGGCGATGGCCGAGGTCAGGAGGCTGATCGAGCGGGTCGCGCCCACCGACTCCACCGTCCTCATCCTCGGCGAGAGCGGCACCGGCAAGGAGCTGATCGCCCGCGCGATCCATCGCCAAAGCCACCGCGCCGCGGCCCCCATGCTGACGGTGAACTGCGGCGCGCTCCAAGCGACGCTGCTCTCCAACGAGCTGTTCGGCCACGCCAAGGGCGCCTTCACCGGCGCCGACACCGCGAGCCCCGGCCTGTTTGAGGAGGCAGATGGCTCGACCCTGTTCATCGACGAGGTGGGGGAGATGGAGCTGGAGGTGCAGAAGGCCTTCCTCCGCACCCTGGAGAGCGGCGAGGTGAAACGGCTTGGCGAGGCGCGCTCGCGGCAGCTCGACGTGCGGGTGGTGGCGGCGACCAACCGCGACCTCGCCGCGGACGTGGCAAGCGGCCACTTTCGCGGCGATCTCTACTACCGGCTCAACGTCTTCACCATCCAGCTCCCGCCCCTGCGCGACCGGCGCGACGACATCCCGCGGTTGGTGGCGTCCTTCCTTGCCGAACGCGCCCCGACCACGACGGTGGATGCAGCGGCGCTGGCGGCGTTGATGGCCCACCCCTGGCCGGGCAATGTGCGCGAGCTGTTCAACTGCTTGGAGCGCGGCCTGATCATGGCGCGCGACGGGCAGATCCGCGCCGCCGACCTAGAACCCCTAAGCGGTGGCCGAGTCGCACCCCCGCGCCCTGCGACCCCATTCGTGACGGCGCCGGTCGAACCGGCGGGGGCGGGCAATCCCTTCGTCCCCCTCGCCGACCTCGAACGGCGCCACCTCGAGGAGGCGCTCCGGCGTGCGGAGGGCAACAAGACCCAGGCGGCGAGACTCCTCGGGCTGAGCCTGCGCTCGCTCTATACCAAGCTCAAACGCTACGGCCTCTCCACCTAAGGGGCGGTCCGGCGTGGGTGGAGCGACCTCCGGCGCGCGTTGCGGCGGTTGGCGTGGCCGGCCCGGTGGGTTGTCGCCACCAGGTGGGGGCTCCTGCCGGGGGGCCAGGACCACGGCAGCGGGTTGGGGGGTGCGGGGCCAGGGCGGGGGCCAGGCCATCGGCGGTTGGGTGGACGTTGCGATCCCCGCCCTGGCGCGCCCCCGGTGGTGCGATTCGGTCGACCGGGGTGGGGGAGGGGGGCGGAGTGGATGGGGACCGGGGCGGCCAAGTGGTTGAACGGTGTGCCATCCCTTGCGCCCCTTGGGGTTGGCACAGCCGTTGCTCTAGGCCAACCATCCAAGGGCAACGATGACCGGCCACCATGAAGCTCACCCCCACCCCCCCTGCCTCCGCGTGTGCGATGACTGGCGAGAACACCGCCACCCTGGCGGACCTTCTCTCCACCTTCGACAGCGCGGTACCCTCGCCCGCGGACGTGGCGTGGGTGAGCGAGCTCAGGGCCCGCCTCGCCCAAGATCCGCACGACCGCGACGCAATCGCCGCCCTCACCGGCTCGCGTTTCGTCGCGTTGTGTGCGACGTTGCACCTCTCCCCTGCGGTGGGGCGGGAGCGTCTCTTGGCCTCCCTCCCCACCCACCCCTCCCCTTCTCCCCCCGGTGAGGACGGCCCCTCCCCCCCTCCTGTCGTGGCCGCCCCTCGGGGGGGGTTGGGGTTCCAAGCGGGTGGCCGCGTGGCCCTCGCCGCCCTGCTCCTCGCCGCCCTCGCGGTCGCCCTCTACCACTTGCCGGTCCGCGACTGGTTCCTCGCCTTTCTTGGCTGGAGCCGCGGTGTTGGCCTCTGGGGGCCGGTCGCCCTCGCCGCCCTCTACGTAGGGGCGTGCGTCCTGCTCCTTCCCGGCTCCCTCCTCACCCTCGGCGCCGGCTTCGCCTTTGGCCTCCTGCCGGGGATCGCTGCGGTGATGGCCGGCTCGGTGGCGGGCGCCGGAGCCGCCTTCCTTCTCGGCCGCACCGTGGCGCGGAACTGGGTAGCGGCGCGGATCGCGGCCAGCCCGCGCTTCGCCGCCATTGACGCCGCGGTCGCCGACCATGGCTTCAAGATCGTGCTGCTGTTGCGCCTCTCGCCGCTCTTCCCCTTCAACCTCCTCAACTACGGCCTCGGGGTGACCCGCGTCCGCTTCCTGGACTACCTGCTCGCCTCGTGGATCGGCATGGCACCGGCGACGGTGATGTACGTCTACCTCGGCACTGCTGCCTCCTCCCTCGCCGAGGTGGCCGCGGGGGGAGGGGGCGGTAGCGGCCGCCTCGCCCTGCTTTTCGCCGGTCTGCTGGCGACGGTGGCGGTGACCGTGGTGCTTACCCGCATCGCCCGGCGCGCCCTGCGCGCGGCGACCGCAGAGGCGGAGTGATGTGCAAACGGGAGGCGATGTGATGCACGCGATGGTCAAGCTCCTGATCGGGATGTGGCGGCTGCCGCTGGTGGTGCGGATTTGGCTCGCCGGGCTGATGGCCGTGAACATGGCGGCGCCGCTGCTCTTCCTCGACCACGCCGAGGCGAAGGTCGTGCTCGCCACCGCCTGTTGTAACGTGGTGGTGATGGCGGTGCTGACCGCCAAGGCCGGCTTCACCCGCATCCTCGGCCTGGGCCACCTCCTGTGGATCCCGTTACTGGGCTACGGGTGGCTGCGCCTCGGCTACCATCCGGCGCTCGATCCGGTGGCCCTCTGGCTGCGACTCTTGCTCGTGCTTAACACCATCTCCCTGGGGTTCGACGCCATCGACGTCCTGCGCTACCTGCGCGGCGACCGGGCGGAGATCGTTGCGGTCGGCTGCGGCGCGGGCCACGAGGCGTGAGGCAAGGGGTCGCGGCCGCGCCTTCCTTTCACGATGGATCAGGACTCCCCATGACCCAAGAGCTTGCCACCGCCACTCCCGAACCACCGGCCGTCGGCGCCCACGACGCGGTGCTGGTGGCCAACGTCCACCCTCCCGCGTGGGAGAACCCGTTGCCTGCGCGCCGCTACAACCTGGTGGTGGTGGGGGCGGGGACCGCCGGCCTGGTGGCGGCGGCGGGGGCGGCGGGGCTCGGCGCGCGGGTCGCGTTGATCGAGCGCGGCCGCTTGGGCGGTGATTGCCTCAACTACGGCTGCGTCCCCTCCAAGGGGATCATCCGCGCCGCCCGCGCAGTGGCTGACGTACGTGGCACGGGCGCCTTCGGGATCGAGATCGACGGCGCGGTGCGGGTCAACTTCGGCGCGGTCATGGAGCGGATGCGCCGCCTGCGCGCCGCGATCAGCCACCACGACTCCGCGCAACGGTTCCGCGACCTCGGCGTCGACCTCTTCCTCGGCCAGGGGCGCTTCACCTCCCCGGACACAGTCGCGGTGGGCGGCGCGACCCTGCGCTTTGCCAAGGCGTGCATCGCCACCGGCGCGCGCGCCGCCTCCCTGCCGATCCCGGGGCTCGCGGAGGTGGGCTTCCTCACCAACGAGTCAGTCTTCTCCCTCACCGACCTGCCCCCACGCCTGGCGGTGATCGGCGCCGGCCCGATCGGCTGCGAGCTCGCCCAGACCTTCGCCCGTCTCGGCGCGCGCGTCACCTTGTTGGAGGTTGGCGGCCGGATCCTGTCGCGCGCCGAGGCGGAGGCCGCGGCCCTCCTCCACGAGTCGATGGTCCACGACGGGGTGCAGATCCGCACCGGCGTGACTCTCGACCAAGTGGCCGCGGGGGACGGCGGCAAGGAGATCCGCATCACCGTAGACGGGGCGAGCGCGACGGTGGTGGTCGACGCCATCCTCGTGGGGGTGGGGCGCGCCCCCAACGTCGAGGGGCTGGGGCTGGAGGCGGCGGGGGTGGAGTACGACCCCCGCGGCGGGGTCCACGTGGACGACTACCTGCGCACCACCAACCGGCGGATCTTCGCCGCCGGCGACATCGGTTCACCCTTCAAGTTCACCCACACCGCCGACGCCCAGGCGCGCATCGTCCTGCAGAACGCCCTGTTCCACGGCCGGGCGCGGAACAGCCATCTGGTGGTGCCGTGGTCGATCTACACCGACCCGGAGATCGCCCACGTCGGACTCGACGAACACGAGGCCGCGGCGCGCGGCCTGCACAGCCAGACCTTCACCCAGCCCCTGGCGGAGGTCGACCGCGCCATCCTCGACGGCGAAACCCGCGGCTACGCCCGGGTGGTGGTGGAGGAGGGGAGCGATCGCATCCTCGGCGCGACCGTGGTGGCGCGCCACGCCGGCGAGATGATCAGCGAGATCACCGCCTTGATGGTGGCGCACAAGGGGCTCGCCACCCTCGCGCAGGTGATCCATCCGTATCCGACCCAAGCCGAAGTGCTCAAGCGCCTCGGCGACGCCTACAACCGCACCCGCCTCACCCCGCGGGTTGGCCGCTGGCTCGCCCGCTGGCTGGCATGGACGCGGTAGAACCGGGAGAGCGCCATGGGGTGGGTGAACGCAAAGAGGCGAAGGCGCGAAGGCGCAACCGGGGAGGTCGGCGAGGGAGCAAACTCCTCGCTGGCGCCGGGCAGTCTGCCACTGGGGCTGGAGGGCGGTTCACCGCGCGGGGGGAGGGACCAGGGCGGTTCGGCGGAATCGTTCCGCCCGCTCGCCCACGCGGCCTCGCCGCGGCGGCGACCCAAGGGGCCGGCCCCCGCCACGGCCGCTCACCCCGTGGCGTCTCTGCGCCCTTGTGGCTCGGCGTTGATACCGTCCCGGCAGGTGGGTTCGGCCGCGCCTGTTCGACGCCGTCTTGTCCGAGTTTCGCTTCGTGGTTGCGCGCTGGTGCTGTGGTTGCTGTGCGCCGCCGCCGCCCACGCCGCCGCCACCTGCGACGCGCCGCTCCGGTTGCCCGCGGCGGACGCTGGGATGCACGCGCCGTGGGACGGCCTGCTGCGGAGCTTCGTCCGCAACGGGGTGGTGGACTACGGCTGCATGCAGGCGCACGAAGGCGAGCTCGATCGCTACCTCGCCGAACTCGCCGGCGCGCCGCCCGAGGGGCTGGCGCGCGCCGCGCAGCTCGCCCTGTGGATCAACGCCTACAACGCCGCCACGGTGAAGCTGATCCTCCGCCGCTACCCGCAGATCCGCTCGATTAAGGAGATCCCGCGGCGCTGGACGGAGCAGGAGTGGACGGTGGGCGGGAAGCGGTACTCCCTGGAGGAGATCGAGAACGAGATTTTGCGCGCCAAGTTCGGCGAGCCGCGCATCCACTTCGCGATCAACTGCGCCTCCAAGTCATGTCCCGACCTCGCCGCCGAGGCGTACGTCGCCGCGCGTCTGGATGCGCAGCTCGATGCGGCGACCCGCCGCTTCCTCATCGATCCGGTCAAGGGGGCGCGGGTGGCGCGCGCCCGCGGCCTGTTCAGCGACCGAGAGACCCTCTACCTGTCGGCGATCTTCAAGTGGTTCCGCGCCGACTTCGAGGCCGGCCAGACCGTGACGACCTTCGTCACCCCCTTCCTGGCGCCCGACAGCCGCCTCCGGCTGGCCGCGCACGCGGGCGAGGTGCGGATCGACTACCTCGACTACGACTGGAGGTTGAATGGGATCTGATGGCGAGCACCCCCTCTTCGCGGTGCACCCCGGGATGGCGGGTTGCGCCGATTTTCCGAGCGCGTCACCCCCCCGTGGCGGGGGCGCAAAGACCGCTTGGCGGGGGGGCCACGCGCCGGGGGCTGGCGCGGTGTTGCCGCTGGTGTCGGTGGTGATCCCCACCCTCAACGAGGAGCGCGAGTTGCCCTCCTGCCTCGCCGCCCTCACCCGCCAGGTCGGGCCGATCGAGGTGGTGGTGGTCGACGGCGGCTCGCGGGACGCGACGTGCGCGATTGCCCGCAGCCTTTCCGGCGTGCGGGTGGTGGAGTGCGAGGCGGGGCGGGGCCGCCAGATGAACGCCGGCGCGCGCGCGACTCGCGGCGACCTCCTCTGGTTTCTGCACGCCGACTGTGAGCCACCCGCGGGGGCGGCGACCGCGATTCGCCGCGCGTTGGCCGACCCCGAGACCGCCCTCGGCGCCTTCCGCTTCGCCCTCGATGCGCGGGGTTGGCTTTATCGCGTGGTCGAGGCGGGGGTCCGCCTGCGCGGTTACCTCTTGCGCCTGCCGTACGGCGACCAGGGGCTCTTCCTCCGCCGTACCACCTTCGCGGCCCTCGGTGGCTTTTGCGAGGAGCCCCTCTTCGAAGACCTTGAGCTCGTGCGCGCGGCGCGTCTTGCCGGGCGGGTCACCATCCTCCCCCTTGCCCTGCCCACCTCGGCGCGCCGCTGCCAGCGCGACGGCATCGTGCGGACCACGGTGCGCAACCAGCTTTTGCGTCTCGGTGAGCGGTGCGGGCTACCCACCGCGCGCCTCGCTGGCCTGCGCGCGCCGGTCCGTGGTCGCGAACCTGCTGTGGTCGCGGCGCCGCGCCCGATCATCCACCCCCCACCCGGAGTCCACGATGAAACTTGAGGCCACCACGGTGATCCACGCCCCCCACCTGCACGTGGAGAGCCGCGGCTCCGCCTTCGTGGTGATCGACCCGGCGGGGCCGAACTGGGGAGCCACCGACCGGCGCGGCGCGGAGCTGCTCACCTCGCTCAACGGCGGTACCCCCTTCAGCACCCTGGTGGAGCGGTACCGCGCCGCGTACGACCTCGACCCGGTGAAGGCGTACCACCACGTCGCCACCTTGGTGGGCGATGGCCTGCGCCACGGTCTCCTCGCCACCGCGCCGATCGTGGCCAAGCCCTACGCCGGCCGCGCCGCCCACCTGGGCGAGGCGCGCCTGGAGGAGGTGTGGCTGCACACGAACAACTCCTGCAACCTCGCCTGCACCCATTGCCTCGTCTCGTCCGGGCCGGATGGCGACTTGGGTCTGCCCACCGATCGGTGGCTGGCGGTGATCGCCCAGGCGCGTGGCCTTGGGGTGCGCCGTTTCTACCTCACCGGCGGCGAGCCGCTGCTTCGTCCGGACGCGGTGGAGCTGGCGCGGGCGATCCTCGCCGATCCGGAGGCGGAGCTGGTCATCCTCACCAATGGCATCCCGCTCACCGGCCACCGCGTCGCCGCCCTCGCGGAGCTGGACAGCGCGCGCCTGCGCCTCCAGGTCTCCATCGACGGCGCCAGCGCCGCGAGCCACGACGCGGTGCGCGGCAAGGGTGGTTTCGATCGCGCGCTGGCCGGGATTGGCAACGCGCTCGACGGTGGGCTGGCGGTGACCCTCACCACCGTGGTCACCGCGGTCAACGCGGACGAGGTGGCGGCGGTGACCCGGTTGGCCGGTACCCTCGGCGTTCGCCACCACCACCTCCTGTGGATGCACCGCCGCGGCCGCGCCCTCGCCGGCAGCGCGCCGCCGGTGGCGAAGGTGATCGAGGTAGTGCGCGCGGCGGTCGCCGCGGGCCAGGAGGCGGGGGTCACGATCGACAACGTGGAGGCGGTAAAGAGCCGCCTCAACGTCCCAGCAGGGGTGCGCCGCGACCTCTCCAACGCCTGTATCACCTCCCTGTGCGTGAGCTGGGACGGCCGCTGTTTCCCCTCCGCCTCCACCGCCGGGGAGGCGGATCTTTGCCTTGGCTCCGTCCTCGCCACCCCGCTGGCGGAGCTGTGGCGCGACAGCCCGGTGGCCCACCGGTTCCGCGCCGCCACCGTCGAGGCGAAGGGCCAGTGCATCGGCTGTTCCTTCAAGTACCTGTGCGGTGGCGGCGACGTGGAGCACAGCTACTTCTGGGGCGGCGACCTGCTCGCCGACGACCCGTACTGCGAGCTGCACCAGGCCCTCATCCGCGACGCCCTGTTCGCCCGCGTGGCCGAGCGCAAACGGCTGCACACCAACGGCCGCTCCGGTTTCGACGCGCCTTTGCTGTTCACCGCCATGGGCGAGGGGTCGATCCACTGCGCCAGCGCCGAGCCGATCCCCGCGGTCGCCCTCTCCCACTCCGAGTGCGTCGTCTCCTTTGATCTCGACGCGCCGCGCGCCAAGGTGCGCGCCTTCTACGGCTCGGCAGCAGAGGTGCCGCAGGCGGACCTCTGCTGCCCGGTCCAGCCAGACCCCGCGGCGATCGACCATATCCCGCAAGAGGTGATCGACCGCTTCTATGGCTGCGGCTCACCTATCGGTGCCGCCCAAATCCAACCCGGCGAGACCACCCTCGACCTCGGCTCGGGCGCCGGCATCGACGTCTTCACCGCGGCGCGCCAGGTCGGTGCGGAGGGCAAGGCGATTGGCGTCGACATGACCGACGCGATGCTCGCCGTGGCGCGCGGGTACCAGGGGCAGGTGGCGGCAAAGCTCGGCTTCGACGTGGTCGACTTCCGCAAGGGGTTTCTGGAAGAGGTCCCGGTGGCGGAGCGTTCCGTGGACCTGGTCACCTCGAACTGCGTGATCAACCTGTCACCGGACAAGAAGCGGGTCTTCTCCGAGATCTGGCGGGTCTTGAAGGACCACGGCCGGTTGGTCTTCTCCGACATCGTCGCTGTGGAGGCGGTGGCCCCGGCGCAGCGCCAGGACCCGCGCCTGTGGGGCGAGTGCATCTCCGGGGCGCTTACCGAGGACGAGCTGCTCGCCTTCTTGGAGCGCGCCGGCTTTTACGGCATCGAGCTGTTGTCGCGCACCTTCTGGCGGGAGGTGGAGGGGTACCGCTTCTTCTCGGTCACCGTGCGCGCCTACAAGTTCGAGAAGCGCCAGGGGTGTGTCTTCACCGGCCAGGAGGCAACCTACGTCGGGCCGTACAAGGGGGTCTCGGACGAGGAGGGCCACTTCTTCCCGCGTGGCGCCGTGGTGGCGGTGTGCACCGACACCGCCGCCAAGCTCTGCCACCCGCCGTACGTCGGCCAGTTTGTCGTCACCGACCCGGACGGCGAGACGGTCTCCACCCCGTGCTGCACCCCCAGCGGCGGCTGTTGCTGAGGAAATCTCGTGGACGACACAAAGAGGCGTGGAGAAAAGGGATGGCGAGTCCCAAAGGGCTCGAAGGCGTCGCCCGAGTGGCAGGTGGGGTGGAGGGTGGCCCGGCGCGGGCGGAGGTCGTGCGGAGCGCGGCGACGGTGGGCCATCGCCAACTCGGTCCGGGTCGGTTGGTGACCTTTACGGGCAACCCACTCTTGCGCCGCTCGTGGCGCAACCCGGCAAGGTAAGGTCTTGCCCGTCACCTCCTTCGTCCCCCGGCGGTGAAGACCATGTTGCACCCTCGACCTTGCGCGGAGCGGCTCCTCCTCTTCGTTCGCTTCCCCGAGGCGGGGAGGGCGAAGACGCGGCTGATCCCAGCCCTCGGCCCGGCCGGGGCCGCGGCGCTCTACCGGCGGATGGCGACGAGGGTTGCGGCCGAGGCGGGCAGGCTGGCGCGGCCGGGGTTGGAGCATGTGGCCTTGGTGGCGCCGCCGGAGCGGGTCGCGGCGGTGGGCCAGTGGCTCGGCGAGCCGTGGCGCGCGCACCCGCAGGCGTCCGGCGACCTCGGCGTACGCCTGCGGGTGGCGTTTGCTGGCGCCTTCGCCACGGGGGCGGCGCGGGTGGTGGCGATCGGGAGCGACTGCCTCGACCTTTCCACCGACCTCCTCGCTCGCGCCTTCACGCTGCTGGCCCGCCACGACGCGGTGGTGGGACCGGCGACGGACGGCGGCTACTACCTCCTCGGCCTGAGCCGGCCGGTGGCGGCCTGCTTCGACCAGATTCCGTGGTCCACCCCCGCGACCCTCGCCACCACCCGCGCCCGCCTCGCCACTGCCGCCTGTACCGTGGCCGAGCTGCCCCTTCTGGGTGACCTCGACACCCCCGCCGATCTCGCCGCTTTGGTCCCACGTTGGCAAGCCCTGCTTGGGGTGGGCGATCTCCTTGGCCAGGGCGTATCGCAGCCGTGCACCGCCGGTGGCCACTCTTTTCCAGAGGTTCCATGACCACCTCCTTGGTCCTCGTCGTTGCGGTTCTTTTGCTCGCCTACGCCAACGGCGCTAACGACAACTTCAAGGGGGTGGCGACCCTCTTCGGGAGCGCGACGTGCGACTACCGGCGCGCCCTGGCGGTGGCGACGGTGGCGACGTTGCTCGGCTCCCTTGCGGCGCTGGTGGCGGCGAAGGGGCTGCTCGCCGCCTTCTCCGGTAAGGGGCTGGTCGCCGCGACCGCCCTCGCCGATCCCGCCTTTCTGCCGGCGGTGGCGGTGGGGGCGGCGGCGACGATTTTGCTTGCCACCCGCATTGGGATGCCTGTCTCCACCACCCACGCTTTGGTGGGGGCGCTCATCGGCGGCGGCTTGGCCGCGGGGGGGGGCGTCCACCTTGCGCCCCTCATCCACACCTTCGTCGTGCCGCTGCTTGCCAGTCCCGTGCTCGCCCTCGGCGGGGCGGCGCTGCTCTATCCGTTGCTGCGTAATGGCCGGCGGTTCCTCGGGGTGGGCAGGGAGAGCTGCCTGTGCGTGGGAGAGGTGGCGCCGGTGTTGGCGCCCGCGGGCGGCTCTTGTGCCATCGCCGTGGAGACGAGGCAGATCCAGCTCACCGCGGCGACCGCCGGCGAATGCGCCCACCGCTACACCGGCCGGGTGGTGGGGGTGCAGGCGCAGGCGCTCCTCGATGGGCTCCACTACGCGAGCGCCGTGGCGGTGAGCTTCGCCCGCGGCCTCAACGACACGCCGAAGATCGCCGCCCTGCTCGCCGGGGTTGGCGCGCTCGGGAGCGACCACGCGATCGTCGCGTGCGCGGTGGCGATCGGGGTTGGCGGTCTCCTCGCCGCGCGGCGGGTGGCCGAGACCGTTGGCCACCGCGTCACCGCCATGAACGAGGGCCAGGGGTTCACCGCCAACGTGGTCACCGCCTTCTTCGTGATCGTCGCCTCGCGCTGGGGGGTTCCGGTATCGACCACCCACGTCGCGTGTGGCGCTTTGGCCGGTATCGGCGGGGCTACCGGCAATGCAAAGTGGCGGATGATCGCCACCATCGCCCTCGCCTGGGTTGCCACCCTGCCGGTGGCCGCGGCGCTTGCCGCCGCCACCTTCTCCCTCCTAGGAAAGTAGGAAGTAGGAAGTAGGAAGGGGGAGGAGGGGGGCGCGGGCGCAGCAATCGCGAGGTGCGGGCCGGGAGGGCGGGTGTCGCGCGAAGGCGCGGAGGGGAGGTGCGGGGGGAGCGACGGGAGAGGCGGGCGCGCGGAGGCTGCGCGCCGGGGGGTGAAGCGCCGCTCCTTCCTACTTTGTGCTTCCTTCGCGTTGAGCCGTGTCCATCCTCCATGGCTTCCGTCGTTCACCGGCGCGCCCCCCCTGCGGGTCACTCCCCCCTCCGCGTCTCTGCGTCTCTGCGCGAGCCCGCCTTCCCGGCTGGCACGGTGGAGGGCGCGCCGCTTGCGACACCTTCGCCCCGTGTTGCCGGTGACGCCGACCTGCCGGTCGCCCCTTCCCCTCCATCTCCCCGCGCCGCCGCGCGAGCCCGCCTTCGAGGCCCCACGGTGGTTGGCGATGCGGCTGGCGACACCTTCCCGCCGCGCGCCTTCGTGGCTTTGCGCCCGCCAATCGGGCGGCCGGAGGGGATGGACCGCGGCGGGGCGGGTCCGCAGAATGGCCGCCTTCCTTTCCATGGAGCCTCTATGGGTCGCGGACGAATAGCTGGAATCCAGGTGCGGTTTGGCGGGGTGGCGCTGGCGGCGGCGCTCGCCGGTGGCTGTGCCGCGGCGGTGGTCGGGGTGGGCGCGGGCGCGGGCGCCGCCGCCGGGGTGGCGGGGGCGAACAGCGGCAAGTCCATGGGCGAGATCGTCGACGACTCGATCCTCTCCTCCCGGGTGAAGACGGAGCTTCTCCATAGCCCGCTGGTGCGGGGGATGAACATCAACGTGGACGTCGACCTCGGGATCGTCTACCTGACCGGCGTGGCCACCAGTCAACGCGAGGTGGACGAGGCGGTGCGCCTGGCGCGGGCGGTACAGGGGGTGCGCCAGGTACGGACGAACCTGGTGGTGCGGTGACCCAGCCCGCGCGCCGGCCGGCTTGTCGATGACCTCCTGTTCCACGGTCCACAGCTTCGTCTCCGAGTGTCTTGCCGACGGCGAGACCCCGGTGTCGGTCTATCAGCGGCTGCCCGAGGCGCCGTACCGCTTCCTGTTGGAGAGTGTCGAGGGGGGGGAGAGGTGGGGCCGCTACTCGCTCCTGGGGGATGCGCCGGCGGTGGTGGTGTGGGGCGATCCGGGGAGGTTTCACCTCCGCTTTCCCGAGAGTGGCGCGGAGGAGCTCTTCACCGGCACCACCCGCGAGCTGCTCGCCGACCTGCGCCGCCGCTTCCGGCCCGCGGGCGCGGCGCGCTTGCCGCACCTCTTCGCCGCCTGGGTGGGGTACTTCGCCTACGACCTGATCTTCGATTTCGAACCGATGGCGCGCCGCCTGGAGCCGCGGCCGGATGGCCAGCCGCAGCTTTGCCTCATGCTGCCGCGGCGCACGGTGGTCTTCGACAACCTGGCCAAGCGCATGCGGTTGGTGGCCAACGTGGTGGCCGATGCGGCGACCCCGGCCGCGGCGGTGGCGGCGGCGGGCGAGACCGAGCTTGTTGCCCTGCGCACCCTGCTGGAGCGGCCGGCGCCGGCGCCGGGGATCCTCACCCTGCCGGAGGTGACCGCTCTGCCGGAGATCACCTCGAACATGGACCGCGCCGCCTTCTGCGCGGCGATCGCGCGGATCCAGCGATACATCCGCGCCGGCGACATCTTCCAGGCGGTCTTCTCCCAGCGCTTCTCGGTGGCGGTGGAGGATTTGCCGGCGACCCTTCTCTATCGGGTCCTGCGGGCGATCAACCCGTCACCCTACCTCTTCTGTTTGGAGCTCGATGGCCAGGCCCTGGTGGGGTCGTCGCCCGAGGTGCTGGTGCGGGTCACCGGCGATGAGGTGATCGTCCGCCCGATCGCCGGCACCCGGCCGCGCGGCGCGGACCACGCCGCGGACCTGCGCCTGGAGGCGGAGCTTCTCGCCGATCCCAAGGAGCGCGCCGAGCACTTGATGCTCGTCGATCTCGGGCGCAACGACGTGGGGCGGATCTGCCGGCCGGGATCGGTGCGCGTCGACGAGCTGATGGTGGTCGAGCGCTACTCGCACGTGATGCACATCGTCTCCAACGTGGTGGGCGAGCTCGCCGCCGGCATCGATTCGGTGGAGGCACTGCCCGCCTGCTTCCCCGCGGGGACCGTCTCCGGGGCGCCGAAGATCCGTGCGATGGAGATCATCGAGGAGCTGGAGCCGGACCGGCGCGGCAGCTATGCCGGCGCGGTCGGTTACCTCACCCTCGACGGCGACCTCGACACCTGCATCACCCTGCGCACCATCCGCCTTGCCGGCTGCCAGGCCGAGGTCCAAGCGGGCGCCGGCATCGTGGTGGACTCGGTGGCCGAGCGCGAGTTCGAGGAGACGGAGAACAAGGCACGCGGCATGGTCCAGGCCATCGCCCGCGCCATGGCGATCCACCGGCAAGAGGCGGGGAAACCGTAGGGACAAGCCCACGCCTGGGTAGGGGGGTCGTTCTAGGAAGTAGGAAGGGGGAGGCGGGAGGCGAGGGCGGGTGTCGCGGGCGAACGGCCGCATCGGTCGCGGCCTTGAAGGCGGGTGTCGCGCAGAGACGCGGAGGCGCGGGGGAACCAAGGGGGAGTGCGGGTGCGGCGATCGGCAACCGCTTGTCCGTGTTGCGTGGCGGCGCGTCCCGCTTGCGCGCATAGAACGCACCGTTCACCCATATAGGGCTTTCCCTCCGCGTCCTGGCGTCTTTGCCTCTTTGCGTTGAGCAGCTTTGCTTACCCCATGGATTCCGTCGTTCACCGGCGCGCCTCCGTCCTGCCGGTCGCCTCCCCCCTCCGCGCCTCTGCCTCTGTGCGCGAGCCTGCCTTCCCGGCTAGCACGGTGGAGGGTCGCGGCGCCGGTGACGCCTTCGCGCCGCGGCTGCGCTGCGGGTCGTCTCCGCTTACGGTCTGCTGGGCTGCAGGTCGAGGGCCATGGTGAGGCGGTAGTCGCCGCGGTCGAGCCCTTCCCAGCCGGTGAGGATGACGCCGGCTTCGCCGAGGTGGCCGGGGATCTCCTCGGGCGGGTCGCGCTCCGTGAGGTCGTCTACGTAGTAGACCGTAGCCTTGAGCTTCAGGTTGGGGTCGAGGGTGACGGTGGCGTGGATGGCGCCGTGGGGGCCGGCGAGGGTGAACCCCTCCATGGGGTGGCCGCACAGCGCCACCTCCGCGGGCTGGGGGCGGCCGTCGATTGGGGTGGGGCTATGGTTCGGGCAGGTGATCGTGCGCGCCTCGCCGGGGGCGAGGTCGAGGGTGGAGCGGATCGCCAGGTCGTCGAAGAGCCAGCCGACCCGAAAGGGGATGTGGATGCGCGTCACGTGGGTGAGGGTGCGCGGGGTGTGGATTCGGTCGACGACCAGGCTCGGGCTGGTGAGACCGAAGGCCATGCGTAGGTGGTCGTCGGTGCGCACTACCACGCGCACCGGGCCGTCGATGACCCCAAGGACTCGGCTGGTGAAGTCCGCGCGGGTACGGAGGAAGCGGAGGCTGCCCATGAAGCGGCCCGAGCAGCGGAACTTGCCGGTGTCGATCCAGTCGCGTTGGTCCGGGTCGGCGGTCCAGACGAGGCGGTTGAGGACGAAGGGGCGGTCGTGCTCGAAGCCGAGGGTAAAGCCGTCGTGGTCCACCTCTTCTTGCGCGCGCCGGTACAGGAGCCAGCGGCGCGCGGCGCGCGGTGGGTCAAGCGCGTGGCGCGCGAGGTAGGCGACGGTACCAGCGGGGCCGTGGAGCTCCACCACCGCCAGCACGTCCGGCGGCTGCTGGCCGGGCGGGGCGGGGGGGCCGAGGTCAGCGGTCGCCACCACCACCTCGTCGTGCGCAGTGGTGCGGATCAACCCCACACGGGCGAAGTCCCAGTCGCCGTCCGCGGTGCGCGGGTCCACCTGCATGGGGATCACCTCCCAGCCGGTGGTGTGCCACGCCCAGGCGGCGAGGCGTGCCACGTCGGTGTCCGCGAACGGGATCGGTGCGGTCACCACGTCGGCCGGTGCGGTCGAGGCGACCGCCGCCCATGCCGGCTCCGTGGCGAGGAGGAGGGTGCAGAGAAGGGCGAGCACCATGGCGCCTGGTTCCACGCGCAAGCGCGCCTCATCAAGGGGAGCGCTCACCCCCGCCGGCGATCCAGGGCGAGCATGAGGGCCGGCGCGAGGAAGAGGTCGCCAACCAGCGCGATGGTCACCGTCGCCACTGCCAGGAGGCCGAAGTAGAAGGATGGGACGAAGCGGGAGAAGAGCAGGGTGCCGAAGCCGATGCCAAGGATCACCGAGGTGTAGACCGTCGGCCGTCCCACCGCCCGCAGGGTTGGAGCAAGCGCCAAAGCCACCGAGGGGGTGGTGCGCCGCTCGTGCTGGAGGTGGTTGAGGAAGTGGATGGTGTCATCCACCGCCAGGCCGAGGGCGATACTCGCCACCATGGCGGTGGCCGAGTTGAGCGGGATGCGCGCCACCCCCATGAGGCCGAAGGTGCAGGTGACCGGGATGATATTCGGCACCATGGAGAGCAGCCCGATGCGCCACGAGCGAAAGTGGAGGATCATCATCGCGGTCACCAACACGAACGCCAGCGCCAGGGAGCGCACCTGGGAGCTCACGATCAGGTCGCTGATCAGCATGTAGAAGTGGGCGTAGCCGGTGACCTCCAAATCGAGCTCCGGGAAGTCGTGCGCCGCCCGGGCGCGGATTTGCTCGATCTGCACCTTCATCTTCGAGGTCAGCGACTCCCCCTCCTGCAGGGCGATGTGGGCGATGGCGCGGTCGTCGGAGAGATAGCGGGCGAGCTCCTCTCCCCCCTCCTCAGAAAACTCGAAGAAGAGGTAGCCCTGGGCGATCGCCTGGCGGCTGTGGTCGCCAATCGGCTGGCCATCGAAACGCGCGAACAGCGCGGTGAGCAGATCGGCGGCGGAGGTGGCGCCGTCGATCCCCTCGATCGTGCGCAGCCACTCGCCGAAGCGCGCTAGGCGGGCAAGGCGCTCCGGGTCGGTGAAGGCGTCCGGCTTGCCGGTGAGGACGAGGTCGAGGGGCCGGACGCCGCCGAGGTGGTGCTGGAGGAAGGCCGTGTCGGTGCGGATGCGGCTCCCCTCCTTGAAATAGGTGAGGTCGTTAGTCTCCACCCGGATGAGGGGGATCGCCGCCAGCGACACGGCGAAGAGGACGAGGGTGGCGGCGAGGATCGTGGCCGTGGCGCCCTTGATGCAGTCGGCGAGAGCGATCGTCCATCCACCGTGGACAACCCGCGTGGCAGGCGGCGAAACCACCGGCAAGAGGTGCAGCACGGCCGGGAGGGCGAAGATGGTGAGGCAGAAGGAGAAGAGGACACCGAGGGCGGAGAAGCGGCCGAAGTCGTCGAGGGCCGGGATCGGCGAGGTCATCAGGGAGGCGAAGCCGGCGGCGGTGGTGACCGAGGTCATCAGGCAGCCGGGACCGATGCGCCGCATCGTCTCGGTGATCGCCACCGTTCGCCCGAGGAGATGGGCGTGGCTGCGGTAGTGGTTGAACAGGTGGACCGCATCCGAGGCGGCAATGACCATGATGAGCGGCGGAATCATCGACGAGACGTTGTTCACCGTCCGCCCGGAGAGGAGGAAGATCGCCAGGGCCCAGACGGTGGAGATGACGATCGCCGCCATCGGCAGGGCCACCCCGAGGAGGGAGCGGAAGAGGTAGAAGAGGGTGGCGGCGGTGAGGACGAGGGTGATCGGGATGAAGGTCTCCAGGTCACGGCGCATGAAACGGTTCATCTCGCTCTCAATCACCGGCTCGCCGGACAGGTGGGCACGGTCGCCGAGAGGGGCGAGCACCGCGCGCGCCGCCTCGGTGATTCGCCGGTAGGCCTCGTCGTCCGCACGCGGCGGATTGAGGGTGGCGAGGATGCCGAGGAGGTGGCGGTCGGCGGAGACGAGGCGGCGGGCATAGACCGGGTCACCATCGAGGTGGGCAAGAAGCTCCGCGGCTGCGCTCCCCGCGGGCGGTGGCCCATCCACGGGCGGCGCCAACCGCACCGTATCGCCGGTACCGCGCACCATGGGCGCGCTCACCAGGGAGTAGACCCGTTGCACCCCCTCGACCTGCTGCAGCCCGGCGACCACTCCGCGTAGCTCGGCGACGGTCCCCGGCGCCAACGGGTCAGCGCACTCGATGCCGATCACCAACAGCCTGTCGTTGCCGAACCGGTCGGCGAAGTCGTGGTAGGCGGTGAGGTCCGGCGAATCGGGGATGAGAAAGCGATCAAAGGAGGAGTCGAAGCGCAGCAGTGGCGCGGTGGCAGCGGCGGCCACGGTGAGCAGCACGGTCACCGCTACGATCCAGCGCGACCGGGCAGCGACGAAGCGGTCGATGAGGGAGAAGAGGCGATCGATCATGGCGGGCAGCGGCGCGAGGCGGCCGAGGGTACGGGGACCGCCAGGTGGCCGCCAGCATCTAGCAATCCGCGGCGGCGAACGGCGCCTCGCTGCGCCTCCTTCCCGCGCAACCAACCCCCAAGTGCAGCACCCCGCACGCGGGCGATCGACCCAACTCGCCGGCAACCGTCGCCCTCAACCACGCGGAAAAAGTGGCACAGGCGGGTGTGGTCCACCAACGCTCAGTGGTCGGTCCCGGGCCGACTGTCTCACGGCGGTGTCGTCGGCCCATCCACCGAGCCACCGTCGGTCAATCCACCCGCGGACGGAGGCGGTCGGCCCTGACCCCGCCCCCGCGCGACCCTGACCCCTGCGCGGTCAGAAGCGGGTCACCGCCTCTTGCACCAGCTTACCCACCGCATCTATGGACACCATCTCCTTCTGGGAACGAGCGGTGACCTCCACGGCGACGACGCTCCCATTGCGGAGAATGCTGCACCCGGTGGTGAAGCCCATCTCAGCGAGCGATGGGGGTGGAACGAGCGTCGAACAGGTCATGTCGCCGTCGATTTTCCCCTCCACGAGCATGCCCATCTTGCGTGCCACTTCGATGCCCTTGCGTTCGACGGCCCCGTCATCATCGCGGGTGCGCTTGGCGGTGCGGATTATGACCTTGAACGTGCCGACCTGACCGTTGCAGATCTCCGCCTGCCCCCCACCCACCGCGGAAAACTCCCCGGCCTTCCCTCCCAGGGCCGACTCCAGTTCCGCAGGTTGAAGTAGCGTGCACGCCGTAGGCGATTCCTGGGCGTAAGCGGAAGTCACAACCAGCACCACCGCCGCCGCCAGCCCAACCACTGTCCAGTGCCAATACCGCGTTAAACGGACAGCTCCTCCACGCATGATCGCCTCCTGCAAGGGTTGCCTGACCTTCGGTTCACTGGCGGATAGTACGCCGCACTCGGTGGTTAGGGGCGATCCACGGCGGCGCAGGCGGGTTCAGCGTCGAACAACGAGAGTTGTCGGGACCCTGGGCGTGTCATGGGCACGAGCCTGGCCGACAGGTCATCCCGAGACACCACGTAGACGAACTCCTTGTTCCGCAGGTGGCTGACGGTTCCAACCTTCTCCCCCCGCAAATTGTGGATGCCGATCTGCGCACCCACGTAGCGCTTGAAGTCGTTCTCGATCGTCGCGACCTTGCCTTGGCCATTCCAAAGTAAGGCGAGCATGGCTTCCATCTCCTCGCGGGCGAGATACCCCTCGTTGTTAAACGACACGACCAGTACGGGCGCGCGCACGGAGGCGAGTAGCTGCTCCATGACGCCGGCGAACTTGGGGCGGGAGTTGAAGGCGCTCTTTCGTTGACGAACGTCCATCCGCTTGCAGGCGATGCCGTACACCTCCGGCTTGTCCCAGCGCACTAGCGATTCCCAAATGTGGTAGTTTCCCAGGTACGAATGCTGGTTGTAGGGCGGGTCGAGGTACGCGACATCGGCTTCGAGTACCGCGGCGGCCTCCAACGCATCGAGGCATGTGACCTCTCCCTTGCCGTGTTCGGCGCGGGGCAGCACCTCAGGAACGCGCAGTTCGAGGTTGTTGAATGCCCTCGGCGCCCAGGTCTTGAGATAGGCCATCTGCAGGCCCGTGGTTGAATCTACCCGGTCCGCGGCCTCCATGAGCGAGACCAACATCACCGCTTCCAGCTCCGGCGGCAGGGACTTTGCCGCAATGGCCTCGCGGATCGCGTCAATGCGCTCGCCATTCTTGGGCTGGAAGAAGCGGGACTTCACGCAAAAGGTCTCGGTGAAATAACCGGGGACTCCCTTGCGCGCATTGAACTCGCGGACGAGTGTCCTGGCGTCTTCGATTACATCCTCCGCGTCCGCCTGTACGTAGCAGCGTGCGATGGTCGCGGCGTAGGCGTTGTGGTCATTGGCCAGAACACGGTAGCCGGCGGCTTTTAGCGCGTACCCGACACGCGAGGTTCCGGAGAACAGATCGAGGACCGAGTGGCCACCCGTCGCCTGGCGAATGGCCTCAAGGATGACCGGAATGAGTGTGCGTTTGGAGCCGATGTACTTGATCAACGTGCGCTCCATCCAACTCGCGGCGTGCCCTCGAACAGCCAGGCCAGGAGACCGGTGAGGAATCGCGTGTACTCCGCCACCGTGCAGGCGTGCTGCATGGAAAACCACCCGAAGTTCGTCAGCCGATCAGCTTGGACGTGAAAGTTGACATGGTACTTGTTGCGGTACCGAACAAAGGCTCCGTTCGCGATCACCATGAGCGAGCACTTGGTGTAGCGCGTCGCGACTTCCAAGTACTGCATGATCTGGAAGGAAAGCCGCTCGTGCGCGTTGCCGTCGACCTGACGCCCGGCACTGGACTTCGCGGTCTTGTACTCGAGCAGGATCTTCTCGCGGAGGACGTGGCCATCCACGAGGACCACGGTGTCGTCAAACTTGGTGGTCAGCCCGTTGTAGAGGGCCGGGTAGTTCGCTCCCGCGTAGAAGCCGGTCTGCGGGGCATACTGGCGAATCGCTTCGGCTTCCGTCGGAAACGCCCCGATCAGGTCCGAGACCCCAAAGGCGACCTCCAACCAGCGGGACCGCTCTGCATTCGGATCGGTGACAGGATCTTCCTTCCATGTGGGAACGAAGATCGACCGCGTCTCGACCGTGAGCTTCGCGTAACGCCGCGCGCCGACGCCCGCGACCACCTCGGCCTGTGCACCGCCCGCCTCGGCAGCACGCCGGAAGGCGCGCCACAGGCGCGCGACCCATTGTTCGAATTGCTTGCCCTCCCGTCTGGCGCCCGTCCCGGTGTTGGCCACGCTTGCGGCTGCCTCGAAGCCCTCCATCTCGCGGCAGAGTTGGTTGATCTCGTGATCGAGCTTCGGAGTAACCATCCTCATATACTGCATCACCGGGGCGCCGCGGCCCAGCCGGGCCGCCAGCTTCGGCCTCCGGGTGGGGAAAACCGGGAGGGTCTTGCGGCGTTACTTTCCAGCGAGCCCCTTGACGAAGTCGTTGACCGTCTCTTTGGCGTCGCCGAAGACCATCACCGTGTTGGCCATGAGGAAGAGCTCGTTTTCGATGCCGGCAAAGCCCGGGTTCATGGAGCGCTTGAGGACGATCACCTGCTTCGTCTTTTCTACGTTGAGGACCGGCATGCCGTAGATCGGCGAGCTGGGGTTGGTCTTCGCCGCCGGGTTCACCACGTCGTTGGCGCCGATGACGATGGAGAGGTCGGTCTGCTCGAACTCGTCGTTGATGGCGTCCATGTCAAAGAGCTGCGAGTAGGGGACGTTCGCCTCGGCGAGCAGGACGTTCATGTGGCCCGGCATGCGGCCCGCCACCGGGTGGATGGCGTACTTCACGGTCGCGCCGTGCTTGGCCAGGAGATCGCCCATTTCGCGCACCGCGTGCTGGGCCTGGGCCGCGGCGAGGCCGTAGCCGGGGACGATGATCACCGACTTCGCCGCCTTGAGCATCGCCACCGCCTCGTCGACCGTCGCACTCTTTGGCTGACCCTCGCCCCCGGTGGCCGGCGGGATCTCGCCGGGCGCCGCCGCCTCGGTGCCGAAGCCGCCGAACAGGACGTGGGCCAGCGACCGGTTCATGCCGTCGCACATGACCTTCGTGAGGATCAGGCCGGCGGCGCCCACCAGGGAGCCGGCGGTGATGAGCACCGAGGAGGAGAGAACCAGGCCGGTCATCGCCACCGCCAGGCCCGAGTAGGAGTTGAGTAAGGAGATCACCACCGGCATGTCCGCGCCGCCGATGGGGATGGTGAGCAGTACGCCCAGGGCGATGGAGATGAGCCCGATGAGGAGGTAGAGGGGCCAGGCGCCGGGCGACCCCAAGAGGCCCGCGCCGAGGGCGACGACCACGACCCCGAGCACGGCGTTGAGCAGGTGCTGCCCCTTGAAGAGGGTGGGCGCGCCGTGCATCAGCCCCTGGAGTTTGGCGAAGGCGACCATGGAGCCGGAGAAGGTGACCCCACCGATGAGGAGGGTGAGGACGAGGACCACGGTGGTGAAGTAGTCGAAGTTCGGGGTGAGGCGGGCGATCTCGGAGAACCCCACCAGCCACGAGGCGAGGCCGCCGAAGCCGTTGAAGATCGCCACCATCTGCGGCATGTCGGTCATCTTCACGATCCGCGCCCAGACGACGCCGGCGACACTGCCCACCACCAAGCCGGCGGTGATCATTCCGTAGGTCACCACCGCGTCATCGAGGAGGGTGACGAGGACCGCCATGAGCATGGCGCCGGAGGAGAGGAGGTTGCCTTTGCGCGCCGTCTCCGGGTGGTTCATGTACTTCAACCCGAAGATGAACATGGCCGCGGCGGCCATGTAGAAGATGTCGATGTAGTCGCTGAACATGGGTCTCTCCGTGGGGAGCTAGGGCAAGCGGGCGGACGCGGCGCGGGCCGCGGGGGGGGAGGGGGGGAGGTCCTACCGCTTCTTGAACATCTGCAACATCCGATCGGTGACCGCGTAGCCACCCACCACGTTGATGGTGGCGAAGACCACCGCCAGGAAGCCAAGGACGGTGGCGATGTTGGTGTCGGCGCGGCCGGCGCAGACGAGCGCCCCGAGGACGGTCACCCCGGAGATCGCGTTGGCCCCGGACATGAGGGGCGTGTGCAGGATCGGCGGCACCTTGGCAATCGTGTCGAAGCCGACAAAGCAGGCGAGGAGGAAGACGTAGAGGCCGGTCCAGTAGATCGGTTCCATGGGGTGCTCCGGGGTGTGGTGGGTGGCAGTCGAGAAGCGGGGGAAGAGGGGGGATGGCCGGGGCCAGTGGCCTGGGCGGGGCCGCGGATTACGCCTCGCCGGCGAGGGCCGCGGAGACGCTCTCCTGAACGACCTCACCACCGTGGGTGATCAGACAGCCGCGGGTGATCTCGTCATGGAGGTCAAACTTGAAGGCGCCGTCGTGGGTGAGGTGCTTGAGGAGGTTGAGCATGTTGCGCGACCACATCTGGCTCGCGTGGACCGCCAGGCGCGACGGCAGGTCGGTGTAACCGACGATCCGCACGCCGTGGCGTTCCACCTCTTCGCCCGGGACGGTGAGGGTGCAGTTGCCGCCGCGCTCGGCGGCGAGGTCGACGATCACCGAGCCGGGGGCCATCCCCGCCACCATCGCCTCGCTGACGATCTTCGGTGCCGGGCGGCCGAAGATCAGGGCGGTGGTGATGATCAGGTTCGCTCTCTGCGCATGGGCGGCTAGCAGCGCCTGCTGCTTTTGCTTGTACGCCTCCGAGACCTCCTTGGCGTAGCCGCCGGTGGTGGCCGCATCCACCTCCGCGTCCACCTCGAGGAAGGTGGCGCCCAGGGAGAGCGCCTCCTCCTTCGCCGCCTTGCGCACGTCCGAGACCTCAACCACCGCGCCCAGCCGCCGGGCGGTGGCGATTGCCTGCAGGCCTGCGACGCCGGCGCCGATCACCAAACAGGTGGCTGGCTGGATCATCCCGGCGGCGGTCATCAGCATGGGGAAGAACTGTGGCAGCCGGTCGGCGGCCATGAGGACCGCCTTGTAGCCCGCCACCGTCGCTTGCGACGACAAGACGTCCATCGCCTGGGCGAGGGTGGTGCGCGGGATGTACTCGAGGGCGAAGCCGGAGAGGTGGCGCGCGGTGTAACGGGCGAGCAGCTCGCGACTCTCCAGGGGCTGGAAGAGGGAGACCACCGCCGCCCCCTCGGGCAGCGCGTCCACCTCCTCCAGGGTCGGCGGCTGGACCTTCAATAGAAGGTTGGCCTCGGCGAGCAGCCCGCCCTTGTCCTCTACCACCGTTGCGCCGGCCGCGCGGTAGGCCTCGTCGGTGTGGAAGCAAGTCGCGCCTGCCCCGGCCTGCATGGCGACCTCGACGCCGAGCTTGGCGAGCTTCTGCACCTCGGCGGGGATCAGCGCCACGCGCCGCTCGCCCGCCGCTACCTCCCTGGGAACCGCCACCTTCATGGTTGCCACCTCTCCTCGAAGTTCGTGCCCGAGCCGTAGTGGAGGGGCACAAAAACGGGGGATTGTAGCCTGGCCGGACCGCCTTTCGGCAAGCGGGCGGCCGGGCGCGCGGGCTACCGGCGACCACTCTTTTGCCTTCAGGCAAAACGCCCAAGGGCTCGCCGAGCGCCAGCGGACCGGGTCGATCCTTGCATCGAGCCGAACTCGATGGTGCCGCGGATCGGGCGCGGTTCTCGGTGCCCCCGGAGGCTGGTGGACTTTGGCGAGCGTGGTGGCAGCCTGCGGGCGCGCCCAGATGGGGAGCCGTTCGTGGAGCCACTGGGGCTCGGAGGCTGGCGGACTTTGGCGAGCGTCACGCGAAGAAGCGGGCCCGGGCCCGGATCGATCCGTTCGAGGCAGATCGTGGGGCCGAAGAACGGTCCACGACCCCGGGCCCGCGAGTCCAGGCAGGGGTCCGCTCGGCTCAGTTGATCGACCAAGTCCGAGAGGCTCCTCCCCACGAGGGTCCGCGACCGCCTCGCTGATCCGGACTCGCGCCCGCCCCTTCGAACCCGGATTCCCAGGGTCCAAACAGTTCTTGGGCCGGCGATTCCATTTCAGGGCGCGCCGCCTGCCGGTTATCCTCGGCGGTGGCCGTGACTATCCCGAACCTCCTCACCTCCCTGCGCATCGTCGCCGCGCCGGTGGCTGGGGTCGCCATCCTGCGGGGCCACCTCGAGGTCGCCCTCGTCCTGTTCGTCGCCGCCTCGGTCACCGACGGCCTCGATGGTCTGCTCGCCCGGGTGCTCCACCAGCAAAGCCGCCTCGGCGCCTTCCTCGACCCCCTGGCGGACAAGTCGCTGCTCCTCGCCTGCTACGTCGCCCTGGCGACCGTGGGCAAGGGTCCCGCCTGGCTCACCGCCACCATCGTGGTGCGCGATGTGCTGATCGTCTCGGCGGTCTACCTGATCTACCGCCGGATCGGCCGTTTCACCATGGCGCCGTCGCTCCCTGGCAAGGTCACCACCTTTTTGCAAATGGCGACCGTCGCCGCCCTTCTGGTGAAGGGGTGGCGGGGGCCGGTGATCCCCTTTGCCCTGGGGGGGCTGTACGTCACCACCGCCCTGGCCACCGTCATCTCCGGCATCCACTACATCACCGTGGGGATGCGCCTGGCGGAGGAGGGGAGCGGTTGATCAGCCAGCGAGCAGGCCGAGGTGGTGGAAGGCGCAGATCACCAGGGCATGGGTGATCACCCGCGTGCGGATCAGGTCGGGAACGGCGGTGAGCGGGTGGGTGACCACCTCGATCTCCTCGGTCGCGTCCAACTCCGGCACCGCGACCCGCCGCGCGTTGCGCACCACGTAGGAGTAGGTGGTGTTGTTCAGGATGGCGGGGTTCGAATGGACCTCGCCGAGGTAGGCGACCTCGCCGGCGTAGCCGGTCTCCTCCAAGAGCTCACGCACCGCCGCCTTCTCGGGCTCCTCCCCCGCATCCACCAGACCGCCGGGGATCTCGAGGTGGACCTGACCGGTGCCGTGGCGGTACTGGCGCACGAACACCACCTCGCCCGCCTCGGTGATCGGGATGATGTTCACCCACGACCCGGTCTCCAAGACATAGAAGGGGTGGGCCGCGCCGCTCGTCGGGTGGCAACGGAGCCGCTCCCCGAGGGTGAAGACCGGGGTGGTGAGCAGGGTACGGCGGGAGATTTCGGGCCACGGCTCAATCATCTTTGGCTCCACACGCGGGACCACCGCCCCCACGCCCCAGCTCGGCAGGCAGCTCCCAGGCTCAACGCGCCCAACCGCGGCACAATAGGCCGGCCCGCGGCGGAATGCACCGCGCCGCCCTTTTCCGCGCCGCCGGTTCGTGGTTCTCTTTTTTGCAGGCCGACCTTTGGGTCGGCCGAGGAGCCGGTCGGACCTTGGCGATTGGGATGCGCCGCGGGTGTGTCTCCGCCGGTCGCGGAAGGGGCGTGATGGAGCTCTTGGTGACGGGTTCGGGGACCGCGGTCCCGTCGGTGCGGCGGTGCGCCGCCGGCTACTCGCTGGCGGTGGCGGGGCAGCGGCTACAGATCGACAGCGGGCCGGGGACGATGCGCCAGCTCGCCCGCTTCGGGATCGCACCGGAGCAGGTGGACTGCCTCTGCTACACCCACACCCACCCGGACCACGTCGCCGACCTCGTCCCCTTCCTCTTTGCGTCGCGCTACGGCCAGACGGAGCCGCGCACCCGGCCCTTGGCGGTGGTGGGTGGGCGCGGCTTCGGCGCCTTTCTGGCGGCGCAGCAGGCAGTCTACGGCCACTGGTTGGAGCCGGACGGTTTCGCGCTCCACCTCCACGAGCTCGCCACCGACGGTGCGGATCGCTGGGCGGGCGACGGCTTTTGTATCGCCAGCCGGCCCATGCGCCACATCGCCACCTCGGTCGGGTTACGGGTGGAGGAGGTCGCCACCGGCCGCTCGATCTGTTTTTCCGGCGACACCGAGTTCACCGACGAGTTGGTGCGCCTCGCCGCCGGGACCGACCTCTTGGTGTGCGAGTGCGCCAACCCGGAGGCGGCGCCGATGGCCGGCCACCTGATCCCGTCGCAGGCCGGCAGGATCGCCGCGGCGAGCGGCTGCAAGGCGCTCCTGCTTACCCACTTCTACCCGCCGTGTGACGAGGCCGACCTGATCACCCCGTTGCGCCGCCATTACGCCGGCCCGCTGATGCTCGCCGAGGACGGCCTACGCGTGGTCGTCTGAGTGGCGACCCGGGGCGAAGGCGCGCCCGGAAGGCAGGGCTCACGCGAAGGCACGAAGAGTTTGTCCGTGGTGCAGCGGCGAAGCGCCCCCCCCGCGGCGGGTAGGAGGTAGAAAGGGAGCGGTTCCGCACCGTGGGGGTGAAGCCTCCGCCCCCCTTCTACTTTCTACTTGCGCTGTTTTTGTAGCGACACGGATGCGCTGTGCCGCCCCTGCGCACTCCCCCGTGGTCGGGTTACCGTTGTTGGGCCATGTCCGATCCCCTCTACATCCGCCGCGGCTTTGGCTTGCGCGACCAGATCGCCCCGCAGGTGGAGACGGAGTACGGCTCCGAGCTTTTGGGGCGGATGCGGGCGAACCACAACCGCCTGGAAGAGGCGGGGCTGACGGTGGTGGTCGCCGAGGCCCTCGGCTTTTGTTACGGCGTCGACCGGGCGGTGGACCTTGCCTACGAGACCCGCGCCCGCTTCCCAGAACGCCGCCTCTTCCTCACCGCCCAGATCATCCACAACCCGCACGTGAACCGGCGGCTGGAGGCGATGGGGATCCGCTTCCTCGAGGGCGACTACCGCCAGCTCACCTCGGCGGATGTGGTGATCATCCCCGCCTTCGGCGTCCCGGAAGAGACCCTGACGCGCCTGCGCGCCACCGGCTGCCTGCTGGTGGACACCACCTGTGGCTCGGTGATCAACGTCTGGCGCAACGTCGAGCGCAACGCCCGCGACGGCTTCACCACCGTCATCCACGGCAAGCTCCACCATGAAGAGACACGCGCCACCAGCTCGCGCGCGATTCACGGCGGCGGCGGCCACTTCGTGGTGGTGCGCGACCTCAGCGAGGCGCGGGTAGTGGCGGCCACCCTCCGCGGCGAGCTCGACCCGGCCGCCTTCATGGCCGCCCTTGGCCCCGCCTGCTCCCCGGGCTTCGACCCCGGCGGCGACCTGGGGCGGATCGGCCTCGCCAACCAGACCACCATGCTCGCCAGTCAGTCGCTTCAGATCGCCCGCTGTTTGGAGGAGGCGATGGCGGTGCGCTACGGGGCGGAGCTCGGCGACCACTTCCGCGCCTTCGACACCATCTGCGGCGCCACCGAAGAGCGGCAGCAGGCGGTCCTCAAGCTGGTCGAAGGTGAGCGGCCCGACCTGATGGTGGTGGTGGGCGGCTTCAACTCGTCGAACACCGGCCACCTGGCGGAGATCGCCGCGCACCACTGTTCCACCTTTCACATCGAGGAGGCGGCGGATCTCTTGAGCCGCGACCGGATCCGCTACAAGCCACCCGGCGGGGCACCGGTGGAGGAGCAGCGGCCATGGCTGCCGGAGCGGCCTGCCACCGTCGGGCTCACCGCCGGCGCCTCGACGCCAGGGGTGAAGATCGGCGAGGTGATCGGGCGGTTGTTCGCGCTGGCGCAGAGTGGCGGGGAGGCCAGGCCACACGGCCGGTGAGGGGTGGTGCCGAGTTCGAGAGGCGCGGCCGTGACGCCTCGCCGGCGATCATGGCCAGCGCAGCAACCTTGGAGGCAGATTCACCACCGAGGAGACCGAGCGGGAGCCCATCCCGCCACCTCCGGGCGAGGGAGCTCTCCCGCTACCGCTGGGCCCCCGCAGGGGGGGAGGGGGTGGCGGGGCAGCAAGCTGCGGACATCGAGGCCTACCGAGGTTCATCTCCTCATAGGCCCGCGGGCGGACCGGTGATCGCTGGCTCCGGCGCGGGCGCGGGCACGGGTTTGTCAGAACTGGAGAGGAAACCCAAGGCGGAAAAAAAGGATTGACCTTGCATGGCGTTGGCCATGATCGCCATGTACTGCGCGCGGTAGTCCGTGGGGTCGTGGTGGGCAAGCACGGAGTCGCCCTTGGCAATACCTTTCTGATCGAACTTTGTATGGGTCACGTAACTCAAAATGATCCTGGGAATATCGTAGTGATGGATGGTGTCGTAATGGACAACCCGGCCGTTCTCCACAATGTAGATGCGGTTGAGATGGATGTAGTCCTCGGTCTTACCAAGATAGTCGAGCGCGCTGTAGGTGTTGGGGCCGTAGGTGAGAGAAGGTAGGTGATCGCTCACCAGGATGACGATGCTCTTCGGGTCGATCCGCATGAGATCCTTTACGAACTTGGCCAGAGCTTCGGTGCGGTAGTAGTACTGATTGGCCACCCGTTCGAGTTGCTCATCGCGAAAGTCACCGAGCATCTCCACGACCTTGGGTCGCTTGTCCAGGTTGAGGTCGTGGGGGGTATGTCCATAGATGCTCATGATGTAATTGAAGATGGGTCTGCCGGGATTTTCCTTGATCCACTGCGCGACGAAAGCGAGGTTCTGGGTGAACAGATCCCCATCGAACATATACGCCTCGCCAGTCACGTCCCCGGTGCCCAGATAGGTGTCACGTCCAGGCGCGTATTCGATTGGGTAGTAGATGTTCTCAAAACCCATCCCCTCATAGGCATTGGTTGAGTTAAAGAAATCCGGCAGAAAGGCGTTACTGGCCACCGTATGGTAGCCGCCATGGGTGAGGATATTCGGCAGACAAAGGGTTTTGGCGCCGGTAAATACATCGAATTCAATGCCTGAGAGTTCGCGCATGGCAGGCACGCCGCAAAGCATCTCAAACTCGGCTTGGGCAGTAGCCCCACCAAAGACCGGGGATACCGTCAACCCGCCTTTATTACTGAACAATGTGGCAAACGCGGGGTGTACGGGGTTGCGGGAAAAACGCACGCCGCGCAACAGGTTGGGATCAACAAAACTCTCCAGCGCGATCAGGTGGACATTGCCCTTGCTGCGCAGGGCGTTGACCCTACCGGCCACCTGGTCAAAGGTCTGCTGAAACGAAGAGTCACCGCGGTAGGCAACGGTTTTCTCCAGGGAGACACGCCGCCTTGCCTCGTTGTAGAGCGCCATGCTGATGCGGCCATTGGTGCCAGCGTTCACAGTATCCGAAAGCCAGTCGATCTCTCTCTGTGTACCTGTAAAGACCCTCATAAAGAATGCCGGATACCCCTCCACCGCAACCACCATTGCCAGCAGCGGCAATGCTCCCAGGAGCAGCGGACGATACCGGCGCCATTGGGTGGACCAAAGCAAGGCAACCAAGGGGAAACCCAGGAGCAAGACGAGCAAAATCTTGAGGCCGGGATGGATGACCTGCATCATCTCCGGCAACTCGCTCACCTCGGCGAGGCGCAGTAATCGGCCGAGCAGGAGGTGGTAGACGTCGAAAACCGCATACATCAAGAAGATCGGTACGGCGGTCAGCAGAAACTGCCAACGGGATCGGCGGGTGATCCGGTTGAGGTAGTAGAACAGATAGAGAACGAGTGGGATCTCCAGGCGCCAGGCGGTTGTTGCCGCTGGCAGCCCGCCATATTTCTGGGCGACGAGCATGTAGCCAAACAGCAACAGCAGGAAACCGACGTAGCGATTTACCAGTGGCTTCAGAAACCGAAAACCGTGTCGTACAAATGCGTTCATAGGGCCTGCTATCATTACCCGTAGCTTATCGTGTTCAAGAAATTAAGAGATGACCAACCGGTTATGTAGGAGGTTGGAAATGACCTTGGGTAAAACAGAGTTCATGAGCCTCCGGAGTACACAAGAGGTCTGCCCCGCCGTCTCCGGGATGGCGCCAGGGTGTGGCGCTGGAGGTAAGCGTGATGGCGTGGGTTACTTGGTCAGGATGCCGGTGATGCCGCCGCTGATCAGGGTGGCGATGTTGAGGAGGATGCGCGGGATGGCCGCACCGCCGGGGCTGACCAGGTAGCGTGGCTCCCAGGTTGGGTCGAACTTACCCTTGTACTGGCGCAGCCCCTCGAAGTTGTAGAACTCCTCGCCGTGGCGAAAGACGATCGCCCCGATGCGGTTCCACAGGGGGGCGAAGGGACGGTTCTCCAAACCGGCCAGGGGCGCCATCCCCAGGGCGAGCGAGTGGAATCCCTGCTCCTTGCCCCACAGCATGAGGCTCACGAACAGGTACTCCATCACCCCGTTCGGCGCCTCCGGCAGGTGGCGCATCAGGTCGAGGGAGAGCTCTTCACGGTCACCGGCGAGCCACAGGTTGGCAAAGGCGATCGGCCGCCCACCTTGGCGGACGAGGGCCAGCGGGCAACGACACAGGTAGCCATCGTCGAAGAAGCCCAGGGAGAACCCCTTCTCGCGGGTGTGTTTCTCCGCCAGCCAGGCGTCAGAGATTGCCCGCAGCTCCGGCAGGAGGGCGGCCACCCCCGCCGCGGGGATGACCTCGCAGGTACATCCTTCTTTGGTGAGGCGGCGGTGGAGGTAGCGCAGGCCGTGGCGGGCGGGCCCCTCCAGGTCGAAGGTGGTCAGCTCCACCCGCGCCTCTTCGCCGATCTTGAACAGGGTGAGCCCCATGTCCACGTACAGCGGCAGGGTGGCGGGGCCTACCTCGTAGAACACCGGCCATCCACCGTGGCGCTCGACCAGGGCGCGAAACTGCCACACCAGCTCGCGCGCGACCTCGGGCGGGGCGATGGGATCGCCCATCGCCACCCAGCTCCGTCCCTCCACGCCGTACATCAAGAAGCCGGTGCGCCGCGCGTCGAACAGCAGGCGCTTGTCCCCCAGCAGGGCTAGAGATGCCACGCTGTGCGGCGACGCGGTGGCGAGGCCGGCCGGGTCCGGGTCCGCGGGCTCGGGCGGCGCGGGGCGAAGGAGTTTGGCGGCGGCGAACAGCATGACGACGATCACCGTGCCCACCGTGGCACGCAGGAAGCGCGGCGCGTCGGCAGCGAACGCGAACTGCCACCACAGCTCAGTGGAGTAATCGACATGCTGATAGGCAAACAGCCCGAGGTACACCGTGCAGGTGAGCACCAGGGCGATGGTGGTGATCCACTCCAGGGTGAAGGGCTCGGAGAGCAGGGAGGCACGGCGGTAGAACTGGCGCCGGCAAGGCAGGACGGCGGCGAGGAGCAGGGAGAGGAACAGCGCCTCGCCGTAGTGCGCGCCCTTGAACAGGGAGGAGACCACCGCCATCGCCAGCAGCCCGACGGCGATTAGCCACGCCCCATCGAGACGGCGTTGCAGGCCACGGCCGACGAGCAGCAGACCGGTGCCGATGACGCTGGCGAGGAAGTGAGAGAACTCCACCACGGGCAAGGGAACGGCGTGCTGCAACCAGGCGAGGCGCGCGGGATGGGCCGGGGTCGCGCCGGAGAACAGCAGCACGGCGCCCGCCACCAGCACCGCGAGCCCGAGGAGCTGCGGGATCACCACCGCCGTCCACCGCCCGGCCGTGCGCGCCGCCTTGACCACCACCGCCTGGCGCTGGGCGAGCTCATGTGCCCCCAAAAGCAGCGCGGCAGTTGCCAGGGGCAGGAGGTAGTAGATCGTGCGGTACGCCAGCAGTGCACCGAGGAGGGCCGGCTTCGGCACCGCCGGGGCGAGGGCGAGGACCATGGTTTCGAAGACCCCCAGTCCCCCTGGCACGTTGCTGATCAAGGCCACGACCTGGGCCAGGAGATAGACGGCGAGCGCGCTCCAGAACGACAGGCCGGTCGCCGGCGGCAGCAAGACAAAGAGCACCCCCCCGGCCACGATCCAGTCGAGGACGCCGATGGTGACCTGCAGCCCCGCCTGCCGAGGGGTGGGCAAAGGCAGATCCCAGCCGCCTAGCCGTACCGGCGCGCGGCGTAGGGCGATCACCCCGAGGTAGGCCACCACCAGCCCCGCGAACACCACCCCGATCGGTCGAGCGCTGGCCAGTGACAGGGGAAGGGCGACGGGCAGGCGTGGTGGGTTGACGAGGAAGAGGATGGAGCCCAGGGCGAAGATCCCGAGCCAGAAGGTGGTCGTGATGAAGGCCACCAGGCGGGTCACCTCTTCCGCCGCCAGCCCCCACGACGAGTAGAGGCGGTAGCGGATCGAGCCGCCGGTGATGAGCGATAGACCGAGGTTGTTGCTGAACACGTAGCTGATGAACGACGCCAACGAGATCCGCCCCCATGGCAAGGAGCGGCGCAGATAGGCGATCGCGAGATGGTCGTAGAGGGTCATGACCAGGTAGCTCGTCGCGGTCAAACACATAGCGATGGCGATGCGGCCGCTCGGGAGGGCGTGGAGCGCCTCCCCAATCTCCCGGAAGTGCTGCCCCTCCAAGGTGCGGTACAACACCGTCAGGGCGACGCAGAAGACCGCTAGGCCGGCGAGGGCCATGAGGCGTTGCGGGTGCCACGCGCGCCAGCCGCTCGGCGGTTGGCCGCGGGGGAGCGTGTGCGGCTCGTCAGGCGCCATGGGGGAGTCCTGTGGGTGGACGACGGTAGCGGGCGTCATGCCAGCGCCGCTCCTCGGTCGGGGGGACGAAAATCGCCGGGACAAAAGAGGGCGTCGCCCCCGCTCGACCCACCCAGGCGCCGCTTACCGATCGACTGCCAGCGGCGGCGTGCGGCCCCATTTGCCCCACGCTGGTCCCCGCGGTCCACGTCGCGCAACCCACAGCCCTGCCTCCGGACTCAATCCATGGCTTGGCGTCACGACCGTCCCACCCGTAGGAGTCGGTTGACCTGGGTCGAGCGTGGTGGCAGCCAGCGGGCGCGCGTCTGGATCGAGGGGTTCGTTGAGCGCTGGGGGGCTCGGTCACTAAGCACGTGGCACGACTCCGGGTCCACGAGTTCGGCCATGGGTCCGCTCGGCTCAGTCGATCGGGACCAAGTCCGCCACCCTCCTCGCCCACCGCGACTTGGCCATCGGGGGCGGAGGGTGACGCTGTGCTGGGTCCATTCACTGCGGGTCACCGGGCAGGGCGCCGCGGGTCAGTCCTGCTGCTCGGGGATCCGGGCGCGTAGGGCGTCGCGGTCGTACCACCAGTCGCCGCCGGTCATCTTGTCGAGGGAGGAGGCCAGCAGCGGCAGGAAGGTGTCGGGGTCGTCGAGGTTGTGGATGCGGAACCAGATGTCGAAGGCCTCTTGGTCCTTCACCCCGCCGTGGCTCCACGAGACGTTGGCTACGATGCGGGCGGCGTTGTCACGCCCCTCCTGGCCCGCCTCGTCGTCGCCACCGCGCAGGTCGGCGATGTAGTGGGCGGTGGCCGCGGCGACCGCCGCGATGTCGTCGTGGGGCGCCTCGTTGATCAGCCGCTCGAGGATGCCGTGGGTCACCTTTACCGCGATGGGGAAGGTGACCGCCAGCCAGATCGCGTGGGCGAGCCCCTGCAGGGCGCCGGCCTCGTTGGTGAGGAAGAGGGCCTCGCCCGCACGCGCCGCCCCCTGCCAATCGGCGCACGCCATGCACAGGTCGAACGCCTCGCGTGACGCCTCCCATGCCTCCTCGCCCTTGTTCAACTCGGTGCACACCTTGCTCAGGGAGAGGAGCAGGTCGACGCGCCGCGGGTCGATGGGGGCGAGGTGCTGGAGGCCGCGGATGAGGACCAGCCGCTGCTGGCTGTACGGGACCGGCGGCTCGGTAACAACACCGTTTTCTGGGCTGAGCTCCGCCGAGGCGACCGGTGAGCTGGGGCTCGCCTGGCCAGGACCGGGAGTGTCGTGGAGGTTGAAGTGGAGGGGTTCGGCGGCCATCGGGACCTCGTGCGAAGAGATGCGGGGGAACGAAATCGGCCACCATTGTGCGACCGCGCACCCCTGTGCGCACCCCCACGCCGTTGGCCGTCCCGCCCCTTTCCGCTATGTTGCGCCGTCTCGCTACCGGCTGCGCGAGCCCGAACTTCCCACCCCGGAGAATCCCATGAGCAAGGCCCTCAACTACCTCATCCAGACCCGCGGCGAGGCGCTCACCGCCTACTTCGACTTCCTCAAGAAGTCCGCGACCCACCTCGACCCGAAGACCGCGGCGCTGATCTCGGTGGTCACCAAGGTGGCGGTGCAGACCGAGGGCGGCCTACGCCAGTACCTGCCGCGCGCCCTGCGCGAGGGGGCGAGCGCCGACGAGATCATCGACGCGATCCTCTTCGCCTTTCCCGCCCTCGGCCTGGCGAAGATCGTCTGGGCCTTCGAGATCATCCTCGACATGGGGATCCCGGAGTTTGATGTGGCGCGCCTCGGGGTCGTCCCCACCTGGCACGACGTGGTCGGCGCGGAGGCGCTCGCCGCCGGCGAGACCCGCCGCCTGGTGGTGGATGACCGTTCCCTCTTCGTGCACCGCGAGGGCGACACCTTTCGCGTCTTTGACGCCCACTGTCCGCACCAGGTGACCGACATCCCCGAACTCGCCCTCGATGGCACCACCCTCACCTGCCCGAAGCACAAGTGGGCCTTCGACATCCGCACCGGCAAGTGCATCGCGGTCGGCAAGCGGCCGTTGAAGGAGCACGAGTCGAAGGTGGGAAAGGGGCGGCTGATGGCGCGCTGGTAGGGAAGGGGCCTCTCCCCGATCGTGGTCACCCACCCCGCACCCGCCGCGAGTACCACCCATGTCCTACGCCACCGCCACCGTCGCCGACTTCGCCGCCCGCCTCGCCTCCAAAGAGTCCACCCCGGGGGGCGGCGCCGCTGCTGGGTTGGTGGGGGCGCTTGGCGCGGCGCTGGCTGCGATGGTCGCCAACCTCACCGTGGGCAAGGCGAAGTACGCCGCGGTGGAGGGGGAGATGCGGGAGGTGGGGGTGCACGCCGAAGCGTTGCGCGGCGAGCTCCTCGCCCTGATGGATCGCGACACCGAGGCGTTCGATCGGGTGATGGCGTGCTACCGGATGGCGAAGGGGACCGCGGCAGAACAGGCGGCGCGCGACGCGGCGCTGCAGGCGGCCCTCGCCGCCGCCGCCGAGGCGGCACTCGCCATCTGCCGCGCCTGCGCCAAGGTTTTGCCCCTGGCGCAGGGGGTGGCGGAGCGGGGCAACTCGATGCTCGTCTCCGACGCTGGCTGCGCGGCTGCCTTTGCCGAGGCGGGGCTGGCGGCGGCGCTGCTCACCGTGCGGATCAACTGCAACGGCCTCACCGACCGCTCGCGCGCGGAGCTGTTGTGGGCCGAGGGCCAGTGGCTGGAGCAGCAGGTGGTGGTGAACCGCGAGGCGGTGTTGCAGATCGTCTATGGCCGGTTGGGGTAGGGCGAGGCGATCGCCAGACCACAAAGGAGAAGCCACCCATGACTGCACATCGACCCAGGGGGCTGTCGGCCTTGGTCCCGATCGACGGTGCAGACAGCCTCGGTCCGATCGACAAAGTCCGACATTCCCCCTCCACGGGCTGGCGGCGTGACGCGCGGGACCCGGAGGTGGGTGGGGGGGCGTGGAGGGACTTTCAGGAGTCGACCGATGGCCTTCATTGACGGCAAGGCGATCGCCGCCGAGATCAAAGCGCGGCTGGCGGTGCAAATGGCGGCGTTGCCCGCGGGGCAGGGGGTGGGACTGGCGACCCTGCTGATCGGCGACGACTACGGCGCCGCCCAGTACCGCGGTCAGATCGAGCGCCTCGCCACCTCCATGGGGTTTGGCTACACCGACGTTCGCCTCCCGCCCGCGGCCACCCTCGCCGAGATCCACGCCGCCCTCGATCGCCTCGCCGCCGACCCGGCGGTCCATGGCATCCTGCCCCTGCGCCCATTTCCCAAGGGGGTGGGCGACGAGGCGGTGATCGACCGCCTGCCGCCGTTGAAGGACATCGACGGCTTCCACCCGGACAACCTCGGCCGCCTGCTCCTCGACGCGCCACGCCTCATCCCCTCCACCGCGCGCGCCTGCCTGGTCGCCCTCGACGCCACCCACATCGACCTGCAGGGCAAGGAGGTGGTGGTGGTGGGCCGCTCGGCCACGGTCGGCAAGCCGGTGGCGCTCCTCTGTTTGGCGCGCCACGCGACGGTGACCCTCTTGCATTCGCGCACCCTGGACCTCGCCTTCCACACCCGCCGCGCGGACGTGGTGATCGTCGCCATCGGCCGGCCACGCTTTCTCACCGCTGAGATGATCCGTGACGGCGCGGTGGTGATCGACGTGGGGATCAACTGGGAGGAGAGCGAAGGCGTTGATGGCCAGAAGCAGGGGCGGCTGGTGGGCGACGCCGACACCGAGGCGGTGGCTGCCCGCGCCGCCTGGATCACCCCGGTCCCCGGCGGCATCGGCGCGATCACCAACGCCTGTTTGCTGGAGAACACCCTCACCGCATTGGCGCTGCAGGGCGGCGACCGGGAGTCGTCGGTCCGCGCGCGTCTCGGCCGGTGAAGTCGCGGTGCGCGCCGCCCGGTCCGCGACCCGCGCTGGCACCGGCAGGCGGGGTGGGGGAGAATCCGCCGCCGATGTTTACTGGAATCGTTGAGGAGCTAGGGAAGGTGGCGCGCGTCGAGCGGCGCGGCGCGGGGGCGCGCCTGGCGATCGACGGCGAGGTGGCCCACGGCGCGGCGGTGGGCGACTCGATCGCGGTGAACGGCTGCTGCCTCACCGTGACCGACTTGGAGGCGGGGCGCTTTTTTGTGGACGTGGCGCCGGAGACCCTGCGCCTCACGACCTTGGGGAGTCTGCGGTCGGGCGAGCGGGTGAACCTCGAGCGCGCCCTGCGCGCCGATGGTCGCCTCGGTGGCCACCTCGTCAGCGGCCACGTGGACTCCACCGGCCGGATCACCGGGCTGCGCGACGAGGGCAACGCGGTGATCTACACCTTCGCGGCGGACGAGCCCCTTACCCGCCAGATGATCCCGCGTGGCTCGGTGGCGGTGGATGGCATCAGCCTCACCCTGATCTCGGTGCAGCCCGGGGGCTTCGCCATCTCGGTCATTCCCCACACCCGCGCGGTGACCACCCTCGGGACGAAGGGGGTGGGGGCGACGGTGAACCTGGAGACGGACCTGCTCGGCAAGTACGTGCTCGCCTACCTCCAGTCGTTGCGCGGGGTGGGCGAGGGGGCGGTGGATCGCGCCTTTCTTGCCGGCCACGGCTTCCTGTGAGGCGGCTCGCCTGGGATGATGGACCCGCGGGGTGCGGCGCCGCCCCGGAGGAGCGTGGATGGAGCACAAGATAGCGAGTGTCGAGGCGGCGATCGCGGAGATCCGTGCCGGCAAGATGGTGATCCTGGTGGACGACGAGGATCGCGAGAACGAGGGCGACCTGTGCATGGCCGCCGACTTCGTCACCGCCGAGGCGATCAACTTCATGGCCCGCTACGGCCGCGGTCTGATCTGCCTGACCCTGACCCCGGAGCGCTGCGACCAGCTCGACCTGTCGATGATGGCAAGCCACAACACGTCGCGCTTCGAGACCGCCTTCACCATCTCCATCGAGGCGCGCCACGGGGTCTCCACCGGCATCTCCGCCGCCGATCGCGCCACCACCATCAAGGCGGCGATCGCCCCCGACGCGTGCGCCGAGGACCTGGTGCGGCCCGGCCACATCTTCCCCCTGCGCGCCAAGCCTGGCGGGGTTCTTCAGCGCGCCGGCCAGACCGAGGGGTCGGTGGACCTGGCGCGGATGGCGCGGCTCACCCCGGCGGGGGTGATCTGCGAGATCATGAACGAGGACGGCACCATGGCGCGCATGCCGCAGCTCGAGATCTTTGCCGCCGAGCACGACATCAAGATCGTCACCATCCAGGACATGATCGCCTACCGGATGGTGAAGGAGTCTTTGGTGCGGCGCCTGGCGCAGGCGCCGATCCCCACCGAGTACGGCACCTTCCAGGCGATCGTCTACGGCAACGACGTGGACCACAAAGAGCACGTCGCGTTGGTGATGGGTGACCTCTCCGGCGACGAGCCGGTCCTCGTGCGGGTCCACTCCGAGTGCCTCACCGGCGATGTCTTCCACTCCCAGCGGTGCGACTGCGGCGACCAGCTCCACGCCGCCCTCGCGACCATTGGCCAGGAGGGGCGCGGGGTGCTCCTCTACCTGCGCCAGGAGGGGCGGGGGATCGGCCTGTCGAACAAGATCAAGGCGTACGCCCTGCAAGACGAGGGGCTCGACACGGTGGAGGCGAACGAGCGGCTCGGCTTCAAGGCGGACCTGCGCGACTACGGCATCGGTGCCCAGATCTTGGTCGAGCTGGGCCTCCGCAAGCTGCGCCTGATGACCAACAACCCGCGCAAGATCGTCGGCCTCTCGGGCTATGGCCTGGAGATGGCCGGCCGCGTCCCCCTCGCCATCCCGGCCGGGGCGCACAACGAGCGCTATCTGAAGACCAAGGCCGAGAAAATGGGCCACCTCCTGGGAGAGCAACCATGAACCGACTCGAAGGAAGGCTCGACGCCCACGCCATGCGCTTTGGCTTGGTGGCCGCCCGCTTCAACGACTTCATCACCAGCCGGCTGGTGGACGGCGCGGTCGACGCCCTCACCCGCCACGGCGCCGACCCCGGCGCGATCGACTGCGCCTGGGTTCCGGGCGCCTTCGAGATCCCCCTGGTCGCCCGGCGGCTGGCGGCAAGCGGCCGCTACGACGCGATCCTCTGCCTGGGCGCGGTGATCCGCGGCGCCACCCCGCACTTCGACTACGTTGCCGCCGAGGTCGCAAAGGGGATCGGGCAGGTGGGGCTGGAGGCGGGGATCCCGGTCCTCTTCGGGGTCCTCACCACGGACACCATCGAACAGGCGATCGAGCGCGCCGGCACCAAGGCGGGCAACAAGGGGGTCGACGCGGCCCTGGCGGCGATTGAGATGGTCGACCTCCTGCGGGCCATCCAGTGACGGGCGCGCCATCCACCCCCTGTTCACACCGTCTCCTCGCCCGTGAGCGTCAGCAGACCCCCACGACGCCCCTCACTCGCCCGCGCCTCGCCGCCGCCTCGCCGCCGGGGAGTCGTGCGGGTGAACCGGCGCCCGTGAGCCATTCGGCTCCCCCCGCTTGCCGGGTTTTGCGGTTGCTCCCCGCGATGGCCACGAGGGTGTTGACGCCGACCCCCGCCGCGCGCCCGCGCGTGGTTGCCGGGTTGCGTGGCTCTTCCGGAGCCACGCGCTGATGGGTGCCCGGACCAAGGGGCGGGAGCTCGCCCTGCAGTTTCTCTATGGCCACCAGTTCGTTCCCGGCAACTGGGAGGCAGCGCAGGAGCAGTTCCTCGCCGACTGCGGCCGCGGCGAGCGGGCGCGCAACTTCGCCGCCCACCTCCTGCGCGGTCTGGCGTATCACCTGGCAGAGGTGGACGCCATGCTGGCGCGGTTTGCGCCCGCCGAGTGGCCGGTGGAGCGGATGGGCTCCATCGACCGCGAGATCCTTCGCCTCGGCCTCTATGAGCTGTGGTTCGACGAGGCAACGCCGCCGAAGGTGGTGATCGACGAGGGGGTGGAGCTCGCCAAGGTCTACGGCGACGCCGACGCCTACCGCTTCGTCAACGGCATCCTCCACGCCGCCTACCAAGAGCAGTTGGCAGACCACCCGGTGGGGCCGCCCACGCCGGAGGCGTGAGCCGCGCCCGGGTTTCCCCCCGGGGATCGACTGCGCGGGTGCAACGACATGACCAGGTCGGCCGGGTTCACGTCCGCGGGAGGAGGCGGTTGGACCGGCGATTTGTCTGTGCGGCGCGCGGCCGCCCCTGGAGGGGAGGAGGCGCCCAAGGAAGGGCTCCGACCCGGGGGTGTCACGGTATGAAGGGGCTAGCGGTGTTCACGTCCGCGGGAGGAGGCGGTTGGACCGGCGATTTGTCCGTGCGGCGCGCGGCCGCCCCTGGAGGGGAGGA
>Ga0210046_1000172_pt1 | contig 69335 bp, 51 predicted proteins | sample CryGeyCG2114_250_FD_185461 | JGI IMG/M metagenome (GOLD analysis project Ga0210046, IMG submission 185461) | Groundwater microbial communities from aquifer - Crystal Geyser CG18_big_fil_WC_8/21/14_2.50 (SPAdes) (version 2) | ecosystem: Environmental > Aquatic > Deep subsurface > Groundwater ...
TCCCCCGATTACAATGCGTTGCTTGTTTTTAGAAGCCTCATAAATGTATTCAGGAAAAGAGAGCACCTTTACACCTATTTCTTGGGCCTTTAATAATTCAGGGTTATTGGCCTTGGCGTGCATGCCCAGCACGATCAAATCGATGGAGTTATCAATTCTATTGGCGTCCCAGCCCTCTTTTTCAGGAAGAATACCTCCAGCTTGGAGCTTAGATTTCGAAGGCTCGTAAAAATGGTCGTCCGATCCGCTGACCTGATGACCTGCCTTTTTTAGGGCAAGGGCCAAGCTGTGCATGATGCTTCCGCCAATTGCAATGAAATGAATGCGCTGAGATTTCTGGGTCATTTTAAATTGATTAGTCGGCCAAAATTAAGACAAAATGGAAGTTGAACAAATATTGTCAGATAATCGTCAAACAAACGTTGATAACTCTGTTGAAAACTAAGTGGAAAGCTTGTTGGAAAGAAAGACTGTCTTTGGTTGTGGCAAAGAAGTTTTAGACCTAGGTTTGAGGAATGGAAAAAGAAAAATCTTCAGCTTTAAGATTGGGTTATAAAAGCAGAAATGCCTTAAGTAACGAAATGAGTCAATTGGGTAAATTGCCTCCCCAAGCTGTTGATTTAGAAGAAGCCGTACTTGGTGCACTCATGTTGGAAAAGGATGCTTTGACCAACGTGATTGATATCCTTAGGCCACAGTCTTTTTACAAAGAGGCCCATCAGGTGATTTACCAAGCTATTTATGATTTATTTCAAGCTTCAGAACCTATTGATATCCTGACGGTAACCAGTCAGCTAAGAAAGGAAGGTAAGATTGAAATGATTGGCGGGCCGTACTACATTACGCAACTCACCAACCGAGTAAGTTCCGCGGCCAATATTGAATACCATGCAAGGATCATTGTTGAACAGTCGATCAAAAGAGAATTAATTCGTATTTCGTCTGAAATTCAAAGAGACGCATTTGAGGATACTACAGATGTTTTCCAATTGCTCGACAAGATGGAACAATCGCTTTTCGAAGTTTCAGAAAACAATATTCGTAAGGAATACCAAAAAATGAAGGACATCATGACGACTGCCCTTGAAGAAATTCAGGCACGCAAGAATCATAAAGATGGACTTACTGGAATCCCTTCTGGTTTCACCAATTTAGATAGAGTTACTTCTGGTTGGCAGAAATCAGATTTGGTAATTATTGCGGCAAGACCGGCCATGGGTAAAACTGCCTTTGTGGTTTCTGCCTTGCGCAATGCAGCAGTAGACCATGGTCATGCAGTGGCTATTTTCTCTCTGGAAATGTCGTCTGTTCAATTGGTTAATCGACTTATTTCAGGCGAAGCTGAATTAGAAGGGGAAAAAATTAAAAAAGGAAACTTGGCCGAGCACGAATGGGCTCAACTTGTGCATAAAACAGCGAATCTAACAAAAGCCCCCATTTTTATAGATGACACGCCTGCGCTTTCGATCCTCGAATTGAGGGCGAAATGCCGTAGGCTTAAACAACAGCATGACATTCAGTTGATTGTAATCGATTACCTTCAACTGATGTCAGGCGATTCTTCAAAAAGTGGAGGTGGGAGTGGTAATAGGGAACAAGAGATCGCGTCTATTTCTCGCTCTTTGAAAAATTTGGCAAAAGAATTAAGCGTGCCCGTGATTGCACTTTCGCAATTGAGTAGAGCGGTGGAAACCCGTGGCGGAGATAAACGACCACAGCTATCGGATTTGAGGGAATCTGGTTCTATTGAGCAAGATGCCGATATGGTAATGTTCCTTTACCGACCAGAATATTACGGTATTACGCAAGACGAGAATGGAATGCCAACCCAAGGCATAGGGGAAGTAATTATCGCTAAGCACAGAAACGGTTCGTTGGAAAATGTACAGCTGAAATTCATCGGCAAGTACACCAAGTTCACCGACATCGATGTGAGTGGTTTTGGCGGAAGTTATGGAGCCACTTTCCCAACCTCAGGAGCTTCTAGTTTTGAATCCGGTGGTGCCAAGACTTTCCAAAGCAAAGCGAATGGTATTGATACCCCGCCTGCATTGCCACCAAGTGGAGAAGAGGCACCATTTTAAGAGAGCGCTTTCCGTGAAGTATGCTTAATTTGTACATCTTCCGGCAATTTTAATTTTGTATGAAATCCTTAATTCTTACCCATCACCCCGAAGAAAAGCTTCAATTTTTGGATATCCCGAAGCCAGTGCCTGCAGCAGGACAAGTTCTGGTGAAGCTAAAAGCCGCAGCACTTAACCGCAGAGACCAATGGATCAGAGAAGGCAAGTATCCGAATATCCAATTCGATACCATTTTGGGTTCTGATGGTGCAGGGATTGTTGAGGCAATTGGAGAAGGTGTTGCAGGAGATTTATTGGGTAAAGAAGTCATCATAAATCCCAATGTCAATTGGGGAGAGGATCCGAAAGTCCAGTCCAAGGCCTATAGCATTATAGGAATGCCAAATAATGGCACTTTTGCAGAGTACATTACCGTGGATGCCGATAAGGTTTTCGCAAAACCTCAGCACCTCGATTGGGCAGAAGCGGCTGCCTTGCCTTTAGGCGGCTTGACGGCTTTCCGAGCAGTATTTACTCATGGCCAAATTAGCGAGGGTAAAAACGTATTGATCTCTGGCGTTGGGGGAGGCGTGGCTCAATTTGCTTTCCTTTTCGCGATAGCGGTGAAAGCCAAGGTATTTGTAACCTCTGGTGATCAAGAAAAAATTGATACTTGCTTGAATTTAGGGGCTAAAGCTGGTTTTAACTACAAAACTGAAGGCTGGCAAAAAGAAGCATTAAGATCATCAGGAGGCTTTGATGTGGTGATTGACAGTGCTGGGGGAAATCAAATCAATGATTTCATCAAAATGGCCAAGCCCGCTGGTAAAATTGTTTTTTATGGAGCAACTAACGGAATGCCCCAAAACTTGGATATGTTCCGCCTGTTCTGGAATCAAATTACGCTTCAAGGTTCAACGATGGGCAACGACCTTGAATTTGCCGATATGGTAGATTTCGTGAACCTCTACAAAATCAAGCCTATTATCGATTCTGTAAGGCCTTTTTCAGAAGCCATCTCTGCTTTTGATGAGATGAAAAAGGGTGGTGCTTTTGGGAAGTTGGTCTTGTTGCTAGACTAATCTGAGTTGAGCTTTTTCTATCCGTTCACTTGATGTTAATTTTTTACTGATGACTTGCCCTTTTGAATAAAAACAAATGGCAAGCTTGTATTTTATGTCAATCGCAGAAAGATTAAAGAATATTGATGTAATCTTAAAAAGAATATCATTAAGTAATAAGATCACATGTTTACCTATAACTAGATTATAACTAGATTACGATCTCGTCATACCATGATTTCTGATCCTTATCCTATATTCAACACTTTGTGTTTTTGTCATTTTAAAAGAAATGGACGCTTTAGAAAGGTATTCTCGGCTCCAGTCTTAATGATAATTCTCTTTGCATTTCTGGCACAAAAGGAGGCCTCAGGTCAAAAAAAAACCCTAATTGAAAATGATAGGTTTAACATTTCTATTTCAACAGGAGATGGACTATTGGCTTTTGAGGATTCCACAGGCAGCCTGACAATTCATGATGTTGTAGATTCAGAGTTATTCAACCAAGGGTTAAATGGCCCAAATAGTCCTACTGGAGTTTATTGGGTGAAGGTTACTTTAATGAATACTACTCCATATGACATGGATGTTGTAGCTACTCAACCAAGGTCTATTGAAACTATACTTTATAAACAGGAAGGGGAAGTTTTTTTTAGAGCGCTTTTTGGGGCTTTTCAGAAAAAAAGTGATTTAAATAAAGGAGATAGCCGTAGTCATGTTTCATTTAAGCTGAAGGCTGGCCTACCTAATGACATTTACTTTAAAGTAAGTGGAAGATCTTTTACGGCAACTTTTGTCGACTCTAAAACTTTTGTAGCAGCACAATCGCGCAGCCAATTGCAAGACTTTCTTTTTTTCGGTGCCTGCGCCATTCTGATTATCTATACGCTGGTTCAATTCCTTATTTACAGGAAAATCTCCTATCTATGGCTGTTAATGTTCACTCTAGGAACTGGCATGTATGCATTTTGTATCAGAGGCTACTTTATTGATTGGCTAATGCCAGAAATGCCTAAAACGGGGTTGAATTTTTCTTTTGTTTGGTCTCAGGTGGGGCAGTTAGGGGCAATATTGTTAGCTATTGACTTCTTGCAATTGAAAAGCAAGTTTCCCGCTTGGTACAAGGTTTTTTTAGGCCTTATTCTTCTCCTTGTCTTTAGAACTTCATACGGGGTATATCTTACTGCGGTGCTCGATGACTACGGGACAATGACCAATATGGGGCTTTTCACTTTGCTGTTTGATATTGCCGCTTATACTGTGTTACTGTTTTCTGTTTGGAAAAAAGTAAATGTGAGTAGAAAGGTTTTTCTGTGTGGGCTAATTTTGTTCGGCTTAGGACTTATTATAGTTATCGTGATTTGGAAATCTAGCTTAATTACAGACTACAGATTATTCTTATTGTATACCGGATCACTATGCTCATTGGCACAAGTTTTAATTTTTTCAATTGCCTTGGGAATTGAATTGCGTCAACATGAAGTTGATAAAAATATAGCCTTGGATGATTTGAATACTGCACTCAAAGACCAAAACCAAAAAGTAGAGATGGAGGTAGTAGAGCGGACAAGAGAGGTGAATTTGCAGAAGGAACAATTACAAGACAGAAATGAAAAGATTGAGACCCTGTTTAAGGAGATTCACCACAGAGTAAAGAATAACCTTCAGATGATCTCAAGTTTATTAAATATGCAGCAGGATTTTGTTGGAGATGATAGCTCCTCTAGGGCTTTGGCGGATAGTAGGAGTAGAGTGAGCGCCATGTCCATCATCCATCAATTTCTTTACAAGACGGATGATATTGATCAACTTGATTTTAAGGAATACATAGAAGAACTCTCTGCTAAAATAGATGAGTTGTATGGCGGTAAAGTGAGTATTCAATTGTTAATGAATTTTGACAAGGATTACTCTTACGATTTGGATACGAGTATTTCATTAGGACTTATTCTGAACGAACTGTTTACAAATGCTTACAAGTATGCTGCTTCTGAAGACCAAGAATTAATGATTAAGATCAATTTGAATGAACAGCATCAGGGGTATTATCAGTTAGATTTTATCGACAATGGAGACGCGATGAAGGCTCCATTTTCAGAATTGGTAAATAAGGGATTTGGTCTTAGATTGTCATCGCGACTGGCAAGACAGTTGCAAGGAACTTTTAGCTATGAATATGATCATGGCAATAAGTTTTCGATAATTTTTGCAAGCATGGAAACCAGAATGGCTTTGGCAGATGACTAATTTGAAAAAGAGGATCTTAGTAGTAGAAGATAACATTGTGATGGCCGATGATCTCTCCAACACGTTGATGAAACTCGGCTATGAGGTGCTTGAGCCTGCAATCACTTACAGTGAAGCCATTAAAGCGCTTGAAAAAGAGGTTTTAGACCTTGTTATCTTAGATATCAATTTGGGGACAAAAAAAACGGGTGTAGATGTAGCCAATTACATCAAGAAAAATTTGAACCTACCATTCATATTCCTCACCTCTTTTACTGATATACGCACATTGGAGCTTGCAAAGGCCACCGTACCCTATGCCTATCTTGTAAAGCCATATCAAGAGATAGACATCATGGTGGCATTGGAAATTGCCTTAAGTAACTTTCAGAAATTAGCTTCGAACAATACGATTGATGCCGAGCGTCAAATCCCTGACTTCACTTCCATGGAAACGGTAGTTTTAAAAAAGATTGCTGAAAACCTCACTACTAAACAAATGGCTACCGAGCTTTTTATAAGTGAAAGTACAGTGAAAAACCACAGACATAATATTTGTCAAAAGCTTGCTTTGCCATCATCGAATAACTCTCTTCTTACATGGGTGCTCAACAATAAGCAGCACTTATAACCCGATTTATGCAATAGGAATCGTGATGATGGCGTAAATCACAAAGAATCAGGAAGTTTGGCTTAGATAGCATAGCAGCGCTATGGTGAGAAGACAAACGAAGTATAGCGACTGATTCAAAGTGAGTTACGTCAGTAATAGAAAGTCTATTGCATGATTCGGGTTTAGTCTAGTCATACTTTTCTTCAATTCTCATTCACGCTTTTAGCACTCAGGTGTCAGCCTATAAATAGCACCCTAGGGTCTATTTACATCTACTGCTTGTGACGGTAATTTTGAGTTTGTCTAAAAGCCATGAAGAAAAACATATTGGTGGTGGAGAACGAAGTCGTCATTGCCGATGATATTTGTCTTCGTCTTAAAAAATTAGATTATCAAGTACTAGAACCCGCGCTAACTTATAGGCAGGCGCTACATTCGGTTAATAATGAGCTGCCCGACCTGGTTTTCATCGATTTACGATTAACGGGTAAAAAGACTGGCATTGACCTAGCTAGGTATATTTTAAAGAATAGCAATATCCCTTTTGTGTTCATAACGGCTTGCAGTGATTCGGCTTCAATGAAAGAGATCAATCAACTGAAACCCTTAGCCTGTTTAAATAAAGCATTTTCAACTGCCCTGTTGGCTAAAACCATGGAGAGCGCATGGATTTAAATAATCAAGAAAAAACTCCAGTACAAGATGCATTGGCACCTTTAACCCAAATGGAAAAGAAGGTGGTGTCATTGATAAGTCACGGGCTATCCACATTAGAAATTGCAGATAGGCTTTGTCTGAGTAAAAGCACAGTGAAGACTCATCGTCACAACATCTGTAGAAAATTAAAACTACCGAAAAACCAGAATGCGCTGCTCAACTGGGTGCTACTTAATAATCATCTGATCAGATAAAGCACTAAAAATATGCCCAGCCTAAATTTCCTCTTCAATGAGTCGCGTATTCAAAAAAAAATTAAACCCCAGGGTCTATTTCCTGAAAGTAAGGTATGCTCTAGTTTTGAAACGAGGGATGAAATGTTCCTCAGCCTCCCAAATAGATTTTAGTATCAGCAACTTCTCTGCTTGTCTTGAACGAGCACAGCTAAACTTTTGCCCAAAAAATACCAAAACAGCCATATATGAAATTCACTAATTCTAACACTTCAAAAACAGCAGGCATGCCTATTCGTTATGTATTGCTCGTTTTAGTAATGCTATTTTCCTTTTTGCAGAATCTTAAGTCTCAATCTACCTTTTTAGGAGATATTCAAAGTGCTAAATTCCCTGCCAATATCGAGCAGTTTAAAACTGAGGGTACTAAAGCTTATTTTATTGGAAAGACTAATCAAGAGGCTGCTAAACATGTATTCATAACAGATGGTACGGAAGCAGGAACGAAGAATCTATCTCAAGCTTTTGAAGTAAACGGTATATTCAATGTACAGCATATTGAGTTGGTGGGGAGTACCTTGTTTTTTTCAACCAATAGCGCAATCTATAAATCAGATGGAACCGTGGTTGGTACTATCAAAGTGGCAGAAGATTTTGCTTATGGTATTAGTAATTTAAAGGCGGCCAACGGGCTTCTCTTTTTCACTGCCGATGATCAAGTGAATGGAGTTGAATTATGGAAGAGCGATGGTACCGAAGCGGGTACGCAAATGGTAAAGGACATCAAAGTTGAGTTTTCGCTCTCTGGTAATGACGCTTCCCCCTCTAATTTAATGACGTTAGATAATAAATTAATATTTGCAGCCAGCTCCATAGAATATGGATTAGAATTATGGGTTTCAGATGGAACTCAGGCTGGAACGACCTTATTAAAAGACATTAACCCAGGTACTAGTGGCCTTTTTCGTGTTGGAGCTAGTACCGATATCGCCATCCTGAATAATGAGTTATACTTTAAGCTTCAAGTATCTAATGGTAAAGATCAACTTTGGAAGACCGATGGCACCCCCTCTGGCACAGTCTTGATCAGTGATTTTGCAGGTGTATCAACCACTTTGTCTGGGTTCTTAACTTTTAATAATGAAGTTTACTTCGGACTTCAGCAAGGTTCAAGTTATAAGCTTTATAAAACTGATGGCACTACGGGCGGTACTATAGAAGTAAGTACAAATGGCCCAGGCCCTAATGCTCAACTGAAAACTGTTGGTGGTGAATTTTATTATGTTAATAATATAACTTTATATAAATCTGATGGAACAGCTGGGGGTACTTCTGCTATAAAAACATTTAGTAACAGTAAACTGCTTCCTGTCGAAGGGTTGAATGGTAAATTCATTTTCGTGAGTGATGCTATAGATTTTGGAGGTCTAGGTTACGAATTATGGGAATCAGACGGAACGGATGGAGGCACTCAGTTAATTGTGGATCTTTTTCCTGGAGCCACGAGTGGAATCATCACATCTGACAATAATAGCACTATTTCTACCCTTAAACTTGGATCCGAAATACTCTTTTATGGAGATGATGGAAACTCTGGAGAAACGCTTTGGAAAACAAACGGTACGGCTGGAGGCACTCAGAAAGTAGCGGACATTAATCCACAAGGGATCTCCTCACCATTTACCACATTCGTTGACATGGTAAATGTTGGCGCTGAGGTACTTTTTGAACTTCAAAACCAAACGGTAGAATTATGGAAAACAAATGGAACACTTGGAGGTACAACTAAACTCGTAAATACAGAAAATTTCGAGCAGAGCACTCTGATTTCAGGTGCTACCAAAGCAGCAGCTATTTTTGGCAAAACACTTTGGTTTATAGAGAATAACCCTTCTGCCCTCAGCAAAGTGTCTATCACGGAAGACCAAGTAGACGGCATTCAAGATGGGGCTTTTATTGGTGATAAACTCATTTTCACTTCAGGGATTAATTTGGATATCTACGGGCAAGAAGTATGGGCATCTGATGGTACAAATGGTGGGACTGAAATTTTAGCTGACATTATTCCTGGTGAATCAGCTCCGAACTTGCCAAAGTCTTCAAACCCCAGTGGTTACACCTCGGTAAATAATTTAGTGTTTTTTACCGCTGGTGAGGATGGTAGTAATAATCGCGCATTGTGGGTAACTGATGGTACAGTGGGAGGTACTACTAAATTAACTGCAGCAGGCCCTGGAAGCAGAGGTATAGCCTTAGGTAATGAGTATTTTTACAGCACTGGAGGAGGGCAGGAAATAGCCAAACTCAATAAATCTGATGGTACCGTTGGGGGCATTGTTGCTGTTAAAACTTTCAGTGCAGTTCATACTCCAGAAAACTTTCAAGCAGCGAATGATGCCATCTTTTTCACAATTCCATCCGGTGCTGACAGAGGCCTATGGATTTCTGACGGTACCGAAGCAGGTACAGTTAAAATAAGTACTACAATTACCGCTTTCGCAGATGTGAACAAACAAGGCAATAAATACTATTTCATTAATTCGAGTAAACTATATGAAACCGATGGCACATTAGCAGGCACTAAAAGTATATTAGGTACTTCTGGTCAAGTGTTAGAAATGGTTGCTGCGGGAGGCAAACTATTTTTCACTTTTCAAGCGACTCAATTGTTTAGAACTTTCTATGTGTTCGATGGAGATATTTCTACCGTAGTCGAAGTTCCAGGTACCGATGGCCTTAGTAATTTCGAAGACTTGCATGTAAACGGTAACAAAGTCTATTTTAGAGCAACTGCGGCTGGTAGTGGTACAGAACTTTATGTTTACGAGGCACCCATTTCACCGACTGTAGCGGTAAGTATCCGGTATGTATCAGATAATGGAAATCAGGTTATATATGGCGTGCCTGATGGTTATCAAGTAGGAGAACAAGACGCAAATACAAGAGTAGGTGATGCCACTTTAGATGATGAAGTGACTAGTTTTTTTGATTTTGTCATCAGCAACTCTGGCGGGGCTGAGTTAACATTTACCTCTGCTCCAACATTCACAGGCACAAATGCAGCCTCATTCGAGTTTGTAGATTTTCCAAGCAGCATTGCTGCACAGTCCACTGGAAAATTCAAAGTGAAATATACAGGAAATGACGTTCATGGAATCCAAATCGTAACAGTCAACCTCTTCACTAATGATCCGAGCAATGATACTTATTCTTTTGAAATTAGTGCCAACAACCGTACCGAACCTAGTTTTCAAGGTTACAATCAAGATTTTGGTATCTTACCGGCCAGCAATAATGGAGAATTAGAGTTTGGCTCATTGGCCATTGGTGAAACCGTAACTAAGACGATTTATGTGGCAAACCCAGGTTATGGTAATCCTTTAAATATCAATCAGGTTTCTTTTGAAGGAGATGCAGCTGGCGATTATTCCGTCAAAGAAATCCGCAATGAAACTGGTATTAAGGCTTATTTATATCATACTATTCAACCGGCTAACGCATTGGACTCTATAAAGCTGCGAGAAAGTTTCAGGGCTACAATTGTGATCGAGTATGCCCCAACTGCTTCGGGCAGTAGGGAGGCCATCATGAGGCTTGATACCAATTCGCCAAGAGATGATTCTGACAACTCGAAATTTCACCTCAATTTGTTAGGTAGTGGCTCTTGCGTAGATGTAGGAAGTATTACCCCGGCAGGGCCAGTTACCATTTGCCAAGATTCGGGAGAAAGTGTTACCCTGAGTATTCCCGCAATTGATGGAGCAGAATATTGCTGGGGAGATACCGGCTGGAAAAGAGTAAAGAATTTTGGAGAAACTAATCCATCTGAACATTATTTGACATTTGATAATGCCAATACTCCAATTGTTGGTATGCGCTCTTCAACTGCGATGGCCAATGTTTATAAATATGAAAACGATGATTTTGTGCAGGTTGGCCCTGCAGATTTCGGTAACATAAAGGATAACAGCCAGAACTTTAAAGCGGAAAAGAATTTTGATATAGCTACAAATCCTGTTAACGGAGACATTTATTTTGCCTATTCCGATAACTCAAACTCAGGAAAAATCACGGTTAAAACGTTTGATGGTTCTGTCTGGCAGACCGTTGGTGCTAATGGTTTTTCTGATGGTTTGGCAAGACTAGTTAACCTTAAAATAAGCCCTTCAGGGGAGCTTTATGTGGCTTTTAGAGATGCCTCAATTTTTAACAGAGCTACTGTCATGACCTTTGATGGCACCAATTGGGTACCATTAGAGAAAAAAGGATTTACAGCAGCAAGTGCGCTTTCTTTAGACTTAGAGCTAGTAGGTGAAATACCTCATTTGGCTTATAGGGACGGAGGGAAACCTAATAGTGGCGCTACGGTTGCTAAATTTGAAAATGATGCCTGGACTGTTATCGGTACTGCTGGATTTTCAGAAGGCTCCTTGCAGTATATTGATTTAGAAGTTGACTCGAACAACAAGCTTTATGTAGCTTATATTGATGATGAAAATCAAGAGAAATTAGCCATTAAAACTTATGATGGAGCAAATTGGGTCAATGTAGGTTCGAATAGTAGACTCCCTAATCAGATATCCGGTTTAGACCTTGAACTGAATGGCACAGTACCTTATTTATCTTACCTAAAAGGGACACGAGCTGGTTTTTATGAATATTCAGATGGCGCTTGGCTTGAGAAACAACTGCTTTTTGAAGGCTTTAGCGTTATGTCTCTGGCTACTGATAACAATGGAGTTTTATACAATACTTCAAATTCATATGTAGTAAGTGGTGTCGGTGAAACTAGCTTCAGTCTACAAAAACTGGAGCTGGGTACCTGCCTAAGCACTACTAATACTTTGGTGACTTCAGACCCTGGTTTTTATCAGGTTACCGTTACTATTCCTGGCAGCGGCTGCGTGGCGCGTTCACAAAATATTGTAGAAGTAAGGGTTCAGGAGTGTTTGCCAGCAATAGTAGTACAAGGGAATGACTTGGAAATAGAAAAAGGGGATCAATTCCCCAGATATCAGGATGGTACACAGTTTATAAACGTGCAAGCAAATGCGACTGGTTCCTCTACTTTCAATATCATCAATAATGGTTTGGCCGACCTTGACTTAACATTGCCGCTCACCTTAACAGGTGCAAGTGCAGATAAATTTTCGATCAGTGCGCAGCCTCAGTCCGCAACAGTAGCAAAAGAAGATACCGTGTCATTTGAGGTTCAATTCAATACACCTGCCGATTACAATACCTATGAAGCAATTGTGAATATTGCCAATAATGTGTCAGGTAAATCACCTTATACATTCAAGGTGAAAGGCACAGCAACGGGCATTAGTCTGTCAATGGTTGATTCCTTTATGTTAGATAATAATTCCGATGGAAAAGCAGGGCCAAGCGATGTTATTAAGTATACTGTAACTGTAGACAATGCAGTGGGTGCGCCTACTTACACAAATCCTGGCTTTGCATATTCAAGTGTTATCCCAAATACATCTTTAGTAGTTGGTAGCGTAACTACTTCGGTGGGTTCTGTGGTTACAGGCAATATGGCAGGAGAAACACTACCTGCTATTTTTTTAGGAGACCTTGCCGCAGGCGAGAACGTAATCATTACGTTTGAGCTAGAGGTAAGCCCGAATTTAGGAGAGGATGTTGAAGAAATAATTGCTCAGGCTCAATTATATATCGACAACCAAATCACTAACCTTACTGATGACCCAAGTATTGGAGGAAATCAAGACCCAACAGTAACGGCAGTTGCGCCAAAAGGGCTGTCGATGGTAAGTGCTACAAAAGACAGTGACACACAAATTACAGTCACTTTCAGCGATAATGTGGAGATGCCAAATGGCTCTACACCTTTTGCTAATTTTATTATCACAGATGGTTTGGGTACAGTCTTTTCTGCTTCTAGTATTGCCGATGTTACTGCCGGAGATGATCAATTGATCATTACTGTGGCTAATACGAGTACAGCTGTAGGCGACTTAATACTCACTTACGATACATCAAAAGATGAAGGGCAAGTTTCAGTGGTAGCTGATAATACTAAGTTCCTTCCAGATAATTTTGTAGGAGTAGTAATAGATAGCGACAGTGTGCTGCCTACAATTGTAAGCGCTGAGAAAAACAGCAATACTGAGATCACGCTTACATTTAGTGAACCAGTTCAAACCAATGCTACTAACCCAACTGATTTCACGGTCACTGATGGAGTAAGTGCTAACTTTGCAGTAAGTGCTCAAGCCGATGGCACAGCCAAAGATGCCCTGATTGTATTGACAGTTACAGATTTATCTGGTGCTGTAGGCGATTTAAAAATCACTTATACTAACAATAATAATGAGATCAGCGATTTCGGAAATAACACTTTGGCCACCGATGCTACAGGAGTAAGTATTTCGGATACATGGTCTTTTATCACTACTTGGACCACAACTACTGATGGAGAATCTATTGTTATCCCAACTTCTACGCTGAGTACGATCAGCATTATGTGGGGTGATGGTGAATTTGATACAGGAGTCAATGGAAATAAAAGCCATACTTACAGTACAGCGGGGACTTATACGGTCAGCATTTCACCTACTATTACCCGCATCTTTATGGGAAGCACAGATGCTGCAAATGATGCTGCAAATAAGGAGAAGCTAACTTCAGTAGAGCAGTGGGGGGGCTCCGTTTGGGCTGATATGACAGGTGCTTTCTCAGGAGCAACAAATATGGTGGTAAATGCTTCAGGTGCTCCCGACTTGAGTAGCGTTACCAAGATGAACAACATGTTCAGTAATGCCTCTTCATTTAATCAGAGCATAGACCATTGGGATGTAAGCAATGTAACTGATATGTCAGGCTTGTTTTTTTCTGCTGAATCATTCAATCAATCCTTAAATAATTGGGACGTTAGTAATGTGACCAACATGAGCGCGATGTTCATTTCAGCAACTGCATTCAATGGGGATATTACATCTTGGAATGTAGGCAAGGTCACGGATATGACTTCGATGTTTTCCTATACAGATGTATTTAACCAGGACATTAGTGCATGGAATGTTGGAGCTGTTCAAAACATGACCAGAATGTTTTTGAATGCAAAAATTTTCAATCAAGATATATCTTCATGGAATGTGGGATCGGTGCTTGATATGAGATCAATGTTTACTAGTGCAGGTGCTTTTAACCAGTCATTGAATGGCTGGGATGTAAGTAAAGTATCCAATATGTCTTCAATGTTTAGTGCCGCCTCTATATTTAATGGTAATATATCGTCATGGGATGTATCGGCAGTAACTAACATGTCTAGTATGTTCAGTGGGGCTAGCGCCTTCAATCAAGACATTAGCGGATGGAATGTGAGCAAGGTGACTTCTATGCAACAGATGTTTAATGTTGCTCTGGCTTTTAACCAAAATATTGGACTTTGGGATGTCAGTAGCGTTACAAATATGGTAGAGATGATGAGGTCAACGGGTGCGTTTGATTATGACTTGGGTGATTGGGATCTGACGAGCATTACTTCCATAAGCGGAATGTTAAATGGTACGGGCATGTCAGTCAAAAACTATGACGAAACCCTAATAGGTTGGGCGGCACAAGACCTTACAGATGGATTAACTTTTGGGGCCTCTGGACTGAATTATTGTGCGGGTGCAACGGCACGCCAAAGTTTAATTGATAACCAAGGTTGGACGATCTCTGATGCTGGCGAGCTCTGTCTACCAACTATGGTCAGCGCAGTAATTGACAACAATACACAGATCACGCTTACTTTCGACCAAAATATTCAAACCAATGGTACTAACCCAACCGACTTTACGATTACCGATGCAGCTGGTAAGACTTATGCTGTAAGTGCTCAGGTAGATGGAACTGCAGGTGACATAGATATTGTGCTGACGGTGGCCGATATGAGTGCCGCCTTTGGAGCCCTTACGGTTACCTATACCAATAATAACAACGAAATAAGCGATGCTGCTACGGGAGCCTCTTTCTCTGAGACAGATGGAACTGGTGTTAGTATTGAAAGACCTTTTATTACTACATGGATGACTACTTCTCCAAATGAAAGTATTACCATTTCTGCAAGAATAGGAGAAACTTACGACTATACCATTCATTGGGGAGATGGAGGCTCTGATGTTAATGTAACTGGTAATGTTACTCATGCTTATGTTGTGGCCGGGACTTATGAAGTCACTATTTCAGGTGCTTTTCCCAGAATTTCTATCGGCCAAAGTGCAAATAAACTTCAAACGGTTGAGCAATGGGGTAGCCAGCGATGGACTTCTATGCAGGTGGCTTTTAATGCTGCAGAGCACCTAACTGTCAACGCCACAGATGCGCCCGACTTGAGAGGTGTAACAGTGATGGATGGAATGTTCAGCAATGCGAAAGCCTTTAATCAGGATATAAGTCATTGGGATGTGAGTAACGTGCTTGATTTTTCACAATTATTCAATGGTGCGGAGACCTTTAACCAGCCTTTAGATGCTTGGGACGTGAGTAGTGCAACTGATATGGAGAGAATGTTTGAAGGAGCCGTGGCTTTTAATCAGGACTTGAATAGCTGGGATGTAAGTAATGTTTTGGACATGGAAGACATGTTTAAGGGTGCCACATCTTTCAATGGCAATATTGGCAGTTGGGATGTGAGTAGCGTAACTACCATGGATGAAATGTTTAGGGATGCTGCAGCCTTCAATCAAAGTTTGAATAATTGGGATGTAAGCTCAGTTACTACCACTGATAGTATGTTCGAAGACGCCATTGCTTTCAATGGAGATATCTCATCATGGGATGTGAGCAGTGTGACGCAATTCGGAGGAATGTTTGAAGGAGCACTGGTATTTAATCAGGACATAAGTGGCTGGGATGTCAGCGCTATGATATCTGCCAGCTTTATGTTTGGACAAACAAATGCTTTCAATCAAGATATCAGTGGTTGGGATATAAGTAGCCTTACAAGTCCTGCTGCCATGTTCAAAGACGCTATTGCCTTTAATCAAGACATCTCAGCTTGGAATACAAGTAGCTTTGTAAATGCATTTAATATGTTTCAAGGAGCCACTGTTTTTGACCAAGATTTGGGAGCCTGGGATATTGGAAATCTAACCAATATGACCAATATGTTTAGTAATTCTGGGATGTCGGTTGAAAGCTATGACAATACCTTAATCGGTTGGGCAGCTCAAACAGTCCAAAATGGAGTAACGCTTGGTGCAGCAGGAGTCAACTATTGCGATGGATCAACAGCACGCCAAAGTTTAATTGATAATCAAGGTTGGACGATCTCTGATGCTGGCGAGCTTTGTTTACCGACTATGGTCAGCGCTGTAATTGACAACAATACACAGATCACGCTTACTTTCGACCAAAATATTCAAACCAATGGTACTAACCCAACTGACTTTACGGTTACCGATGCAGCTGGTAAGACTTATACTGTAAGTGCTCAGGTAGATGGAACTGCAGGTGACACGGATATTGTGCTGACGGTGGCTGATTTGACAGCGGTAACAGGTAAAGTTATCGTCACTTACACTAACAATAATAATGAGATTCGAGATACGTCTACTGGTACACTTGTTACGGCAACAGATGCTACAGGTGTAATTATAGAACGTGCCTTTATAACTACATGGGAAACGACAACGCCAAACGAGAGTATAGTAATCCCTACGGCATCTGGAGAAACGTATAGTTATTCTATTAATTGGGGTGATGGCAGTTCTGATGATAATCAAACAGGCAATGCCAGTCATGCCTATGCAATAGCAGGCTCATATACAGTATCGATAACAGGTACTTTCCCAAGGATTCACTTAGGAAGCAGTATCCCATTTGCCCAAGTAAATAAGGATAAGCTATTAAAAATTGAACAATGGGGTAGTATCGATTGGAAATCCATGGAAGAGGCCTTCAATGGTGCTTCTAACATGACCATTCAAGCTACAGATGCTCCTGACTTAGGTGAGGTTACATCAATGAAAGGGATGTTTTCATCAGCAACCTCTATGAATCAAGACATCAGTCACTGGAATGTGAGTACCATCACAGATATGGGGTCTATGTTCTCTCGCGCTACGGCCTTCAACCAAGACCTTAGTAATTGGAATACTGGGGCTGTTACAAACATGTGGGGTATGTTCAGTAGTGCGACCAATTTTAATGGTGATATCCGTGCTTGGGATGTGAGCAGTGTTGAGTCAATGAGAACTATGTTTGCCGGTGCAACTACTTTTAATCAAGATCTGAATAATTGGGTAACCAGTAGTTTAACCAGTATGGGAAGTATGTTCGAAGGAGCCAGCGCCTTTAATGGGGCAATGGGGAATTGGGATATGAGCAAAGTAACTGACATGAATGCTATTTTCGTTACTGCCGGTAATTTTAATCAAGACATCAGCGGCTGGAATACGAGCGCTCTTACTAATGCTGCCTACATGTTTGAAGGTGCAGCTGCTTTCAATCAAGATATTTCAGGCTGGGATATGAGTAAGGTTTCTAGCATGAATGGTATGTTTAAGAGCGCCACTTCATTCAATCAAAATTTAGGTGATTGGGATATACGCGCTGTAACAGGCATGGCCAATATGCTGTCTGGCTCTGGGCTATCTGGTGCCAATTATGACCTAGCCTTGATAGGATGGGGAGGCCAAACGGTTCAAAATGGAGTAACATTAGGAGCCGCTGGGATTAACTATTGTGATGGGGCCACTGCCCGTGAAAGCTTAATTAACAACGCTGCTTGGACAATTACTGATGATGGGGAACTGTGCAATCCTAAAATGGCAAGCGCTACGAAAGACAGCGATGTTCAAATCACAATAACCTATGATCAAAATGTTCAAACCAATGGTACGAATCCGACAGACTTTACTGTCACCGATGGAATAGGGTTAACCTTTGCGGTTACAGCACAAGCTGATGGAACAGCTGGAGATTCCGATATACAATTGACGGTAGTAGATTTATCCTCAGCAGTCGGTGACATTACGGTGACTTATACCAATAACAATAATGAGATAAGTGATGTAGCGAGCGGAGCACGTTTTGCAGCAACGGATGCCACAGGTATAACAATCGATACTGATGTAGCAGAACCAACTATGGTAAGTGGGTTAAGAGATAATGACACTCAGCTAACTATTACATTTAGTGAGCCACTACAGATTTTAAATGCAGACCCGAGTGATTTTAAAATAATCGATGCAAACTCAGTGAATTATGCAGTCACTGCTATTGCAGATGGTACTGCCGAAGATAATCAGCTGGTATTTACAGTAGATGATTTTGGTGCTGCTGAAGGCCCACTCACCTTAACTTATGAAAGATGTGGTTCTCAAATTAGCGACTTTGGTAATAACTCGATGGGAGATGATTTGGTAGGAATAGAGATTGCCCTTCTGCCCGCTGTTGAGTTTTCTACTACCGCTTCAAATGGTTTAGAATCTGTGAATAGTGTTGATTTGCTTATCAACTTAGATGAGATAAGTGACGACAATATAACTTTTGACTATACTGTTGCAGGTACAGCTACAGGTGGAGGTACAGATTTCTTACTCGCTGATGGAAGTGTTACCATAAACGCAGGAGATAATAGTGCTAAAATTAGTATCACAGGAATTGTGGATGATTTCTTGGATGAAGCTGATGAAACCATAATAGTCTCTTTCTCTAATCCAGTAAATGCAATACTAGGCACGAATCAAGTCCATACATACACCATTACAGATGATGATGTTGCAGGGTTCACTAAGACTAAGTCGACCGTAACTATAACAGAAGATGGCTCATCCGAAGCCTTCGATGTGGTGCTAGATTCAGAACCTACAAGTGATGTAGTGATTGATGTTGCGAGCAATGACACAGGCGAATCGAGTGTAAGCCCTGCTACTTTAACATTTACTAGTGCCAATTGGAATATCGCACAAACCGTTACAATGACAGGTGAAAACGATGACGTTCAGGATGGAGATATAGCTTCAATTATAACGTTAAGCATCGATGCCAACTTAACAACAGATGCTAATTACAGCGGTTTATCTGATCAAAGTGTATCGGTTACCACGACTGATGAAGATACAGCAGGTTTCTTTAAAAGTAAGACCTCTGTTACAGTCACTGAAGCAGGTAGTTCTGAATCATTTACAGTTTTCTTGGGCTCCGAACCTACAAGTGATGTAGTGATTGATATTGCGAGCAATGACACGGGAGAATCGAGTGTAAGTCCATCTACTTTGACATTTACGAGTGCTAACTGGGATACGCCACAAACTGTGACGGTAACAGGAGTGGATGATGATATTGATGATGGAAATATCACCTCAACAATAACATTGAGCGTCAATGCGGGCTCGACAACAGATGCTAACTACAGTGGTTTATCGGATCAAAGTGTATCGGCTACCACGACTGATGATGATACAGCTGGATTCTTTAAAAGCAAATCTATCGTCACGGTAACAGAAGCCGGAGGTTCTGAAACATTTACAGTTTTCTTGGGCTCCGAACCAACAAGTAATGTGGTGATTGATATTGCCAGCAACGACACGGGAGAATCGAGCGTTAGCCCTGCTACCTTAACATTTACAAGTGCCAATTGGGATGTTGCCCAAACGGTGACAATAACAGGGGAAAACGATGATGTTCAGGATGGAGCTATAGTTTCAACTATAACCTTGAGCATCAATGCCAACTCAACATCAGATGCTAACTACAGCGGTTTATCTGATCAAAGTGTATCGGCTACTACGACTGATGAAGATACAGCAGGTTTTTTTAAAAGTAAGACCAGCGTTACAGTCACAGAAGTAGGCAGTTCTGAAACATTTACAGTTTTCTTAGGCTCCGAACCTACAAGTGATGTAGTGATTGATGTTACGAGCAATGACGCGGGAGAATCGAGCGTTAGTCCTGCTACTTTGACTTTCACTAGTGCCAACTGGGATACGCCACAAACCGTCACAATAAGAGGTGAAAACGATGACGTTCAGGATGGAGATATAGCTTCAATTATAACACTGAGCATCAATGCCAACTCAACATCAGATGCTAATTACAGCAGTTTGTCTGATCAAAGTGTATCGGCTACCACAACTGATGATGATACAGCTGGATTCTTTAAAAGTAAGACCACCGTTACAGTCACAGAAGTAGGTAGTTCTGAAACATTTACAGTTTTCTTGGGCTCAGAACCTACAAGTGATGTAGTGATTGATATTGCGAGCAATAAAACAGGTGAATCGAGCGTAAGTCAATCTACTTTGACCTTTAGCAGTGCCAATTGGGATACGCCACAAACTGTTACGGTAACAGGTGAGAACGATAACGTTCAGGATGGAGCTATAGCTTCGACTATAACTTTGAGCATCAATGCCAACTTAACATCAGATGCTAGCTACAGCGGTTTATCTGATCAAAGTGTATCGGCTACCACGACTGATGATGACGTTGCAGGTTTTACTTTAAGTAAGACAACAATGGCTTTAACCGAATCACCTACCTCTGACAAATTTTCGATCACGCTTAATTCTGAACCAGTAGGGGATGTCGTGGTGAGCATATCTAGTAATGATGTTAGTGAAGCTTCGGTTTCTGCTTCTTTAATGACTTTTACTTCTTCCAATTGGAATGTTGCACAGTTTGTTACGGTAACTGGTGTAGATGATGACATCGTGGATACTGATCAATCTGTAACGGTTACAATTTCAGTGGATGATAATTCAAGCGATGACACTTATGATCCTCTAAATGATCAAACAATTTCGGTTACTGTAGAGAATACCACTTCAACTTTTGTCTCTATTGCAGATGTAACTGGGGTAGAAGATGACGGGACAATCAATGTTATAGCAACGCTTGAGAAAGCAGTAGAAGGAGGTTTTTCTTTAAATTTCTCGACAGTTGATGGAACAGCAATAGCCGGTAGTGATTTCACAGCCTTGACTAATGCATCTATAAACTTTGCTGGAACAGTAGGTGAAACTCAAAACATCGTGCTGCAACTCATTGATAATGCAGATGGAGAGTTAGTTGAAAACTTAAAAGTTATCCTTAATTCAATAAGTGGTACTACGCTAGCCTCACTAATAGATATTTCGGACGATGCTATAGTCACCATTACAGACGATGATGCTCAGGTAGTCGCCAGCGTTTCGGTACCATCTAATGGCACTTTCAAAATAGGCGATAATTTAGATTTTACCGTCACCTTTAGTAATCCCATTTCTATTTCAGGTGGAACAACTAGTCTACCGATTATAATTGGTAGCACTCAAGTAAATGCCATTCAAGTAAGGGCAGTAACCAACAGCAGTACCGTTCTCTATCGATATGTTGTGCTTGAAGACCAACTTGATGAAAATGGAATATCAGTTGGTTCAGCTTTAAATCTAAATGGAAGTACTATCAAAGATCAATTTAATGTAGATGCTATTCTTTCTTTAAACAGTATAGCCGCTACTTCGGCTGTATTGGTAGATGGGGTAAAGCCGACTCCAGTGATCTCATCAACAGTGGGAGCTTTAACCAATACGGCTTTCACGGCTACATTCAATTATGATGAGGCTGTGGAGGGACTCGATGTAGCGGATATCACTGTAACTAATGGAATAGCTAGCGATTTTACTTCTTTAACAACAGGAACAGCTTGGAGCGCCATTATTACTCCATTAGCAGATGGGCCATTAACAATCACATTGAATGCTAATGTTACTGCCGATATCGCAGGTAATGCAAGTAAAGCTGGAAATACATTGAGTACTACATATGATGCAACAGCTCCTACGGTTTCGAGCATCACTAGATCAGAAGATGGCCAGCTGCCAACGGGGACCACATCGGCCAACTTTACCATTGTTTTCTCTGAAGATGTAACGGGTGTCGACTTGGCTGACTTTGAAATTGTGTTAACAGGAACAGCAACAGGAACAGTTAATACAATCACTCGGGTAGATGCAAAGACCCATACAGTAAATGTAAATGGCATTGGCGGGCAAGGTACAATTGGCCTGAATGCTAAAGATGATGACACGATTATCGATGCTGCTACCAATCCATTGGCAGGCACATTCACAGGTCAAGTGTACAGTACCAATTTTATTCCAACCGACATTCTTTTGAGTGATGTTACTATCGCAGAGAACAATGCGTTGAATGCTAAGGTGGGTGCTTTGAGTACTGCAGATACTGATTCAGGAGATAGCCACACCTATAGCCTAGTAGCAGGAATTGGAGATGCAGATAATGCAAGTTTTGTAGTGGATGGGTTAGACCTAAAGGTGAATAACACTTCTTTCAACTATGAGGCCAAAACCAGTTATGATATCAGATTGAAAACGGACGATAGCAATGGGGGAGTGTTTGAAAAATCACTTACCATAACGGTGACCAACGTGAATGAGGATCCGTTTGCGCTTAGCCTGACAAATTCGACTATTGAAGAAGCGGACGAAGCACAAGACGTGGGTAGTTTAATGAGTCTAGATCCTGATAATGGAGATACCTTTGTCTACACCCTTATAACTGGATTAGAAAGTAATAATAATGCTGAATTTGACATAGAGGGTTCCACCTTAAAAACAGCTGGTTTGATCAACTTCGAGCAGGGGGCAACAAGGACAATACTTGTTAGAACTACAGATGCAGGAGGGCTGACTTTCGACCAAGAGTTTACTATTACCATAGAGGAAGTAGAGGTAGAGCCTATCCGGAATTACACCACTAATGCACCTGGTGCAGAAGTGAAAAATGTGTTCTCGCCAAATGGAGACGGTGTAAATGAAACTTGGATTATTGAGGACATAAAGGATAATCCAATCAATGAAGTAAAAGTCTATGCTCAAGGCGGTAAGCTTATCTATAGCAAAGTGAACTACCGCAACGATTGGGGTGGTACTTTCAAAGACAACCCTGTGCCCGATGGTACCTATTACTACGAAATCAATATTTACAATGGACAGAAGATCATCAAAGGCTTCTTGACAATTATTAGAAACCGATAAATATCAAAGTCATGCAAAAGCAAATGAAAAACTTAAGAAACATATTCATCCTTGTGTTTACCTTAGCTTTGATAGTCAAAGAGTCAAAGGCGCAACAAGTACCCTTGTTTAACCAATATTATTACTCAGGTAGTCTTGCGTTTCCATCAGGTACTGTCTTTCTGGAAAACCGTTATTTAAGTCTGGTTTATAGAGATCAATTTGGAGGACTTGTCGGTTCTCCTAAAAACTTTGCTTTGGCATATAACACTGCTATAAAGGGAAGAAAAGCATTCAGTTTTAATATTGCCACGGCCGATATCGGATTTACCAGCCAGATTAAACTCTCAGGAGGAATGGGCTATAAATTATTTGGCCGAGGTAAAGATGGCCTTTCAGTTGGTGCTCAAATGGGCTTATCTCTTTTTAGTTTGAATGAAGAGAGGGTCAACCCCGAAAATCCTGCTGATAATGTGTTGATTGACGTGTTGGGCCAAAATGGTAGTTCACTTAGCTTTGACTTTTCCGTCACTTACAGAATAGGAAAGTTTGGAATAGATGTAGCGATACCAAATTTGATCAATGAAAGCTTATCGGACGATGCTTACGTACGGATCAACGATGATAACGTACCTGATTTTATAGGTGGAGCACGCTACGCCTTTTCTATTAACTCAGACTTGATTTTCACACCTTATGCTGGGATTAGACTGAGGGAGACAATAGGGGCCGAGCTTGATCTCTTGGGTGAGGTTAATTTTAAAGATAAGTTTAGGCTAACAGCAGGCTATAGAGATAATTATGGACCAAGTATAGGGCTAGGTACAAAGGTTTTTCCTCAGCTGTTCTTTACCTATAATTATGATTTTGGCGAAAAGGACGCGCCATTTCTGGCCGATGGCTTTAACGAGTTCGGCTTGCACCTTCAACTCAACGATAAAGTTGATCAACAATCGATATGTGTTATGGAAGGCGAAGCCGTTGTCAATAGAATTATAGATCAAAAAATATTTGATGAGAATCTAGTTAGTGCAGACGATAAGGATAAAGCCCTTTGTTACTTCGCAAGTCTAGAGGTAGGTAAGAGCAGGCAAAAAAATCTTAAAGCAGAGCAAGCGTTCCAAGCGCTTTTTACCAAAGTAAAAGCCGATGAATTAGAGAATCAAGAAATCGTAAGATTAGCTAAACTCCAAGAGGAACAGCGACTTAAAGAAGAGCGTGAGCAGGCTGAGATCAGAGCAGAGCGCGAAAAGCTAGCAGAAATCGAGAAATTGAAACTGAAGGAATTAGAACGACTAGCGCAAATCAAAGAAGAAGAAATCAAAAAAGCTCTAACCCTCGCTACAGAATCTGTTTCGTTTAAAACTGGCAGTTCAGAACTAACAGATGAGTCAAAAGCACCTCTAGATAGAGTAGTAGTGTTATTAAGTGAAAATAAGGAGGTAAAGCTTGCCTTAGCAGGATTTACTGATAATACTGGAAATGCAGAAGCAAACCTGCGCTTATCTCAAGTAAGGGCAGAGGCGGTGAAAGCCTACTTAGTCCTAAAAGGGATTTCAAGCGAAAGAATAACGGCAAAAGGCTTTGGTATTGCTGATCCAAGAGCAGATAATTCCACAAGTGAAGGGAGGGCATTAAATAGACGAGTGGAGATGAAGATAGTAAAGAATTGATTGTTGATAATTATAATGATGGACTATTTTGGTTGAGGTACTAAAATGATAGTCGATGAAAAGCCACCAGACGGGTGGCTTTTTTTATTCTGTCTTGTCATGAAATAGCGTTAGGTAAAAAGTAATGTTATAAAAGCAGAAACGACCTCTATAGAATCAAGCCTATTATTGATTTAGTAAGGCCTTTTTTAGAAGCCATCTCTGCTTTTGATCATATGAAAAAGGGTGGTGCTTTTGGGAAGTTGGTAGTGGAGTTACCTTAGCCGGAATTTGATTTCAATAGCCATTTCAGTGGTGCATCCTTTAATCTTCTAAAGAAATAAAAAGGACTTCAAAAATTTTGTTAAAAGTAGGCCCGCCACTTAAAAAAATAGGTCACCATTCAAAAGAGCATTTGAATGTCTGGAAAATTCATTCTGATTTAGGGCTAATTATTTACTAAACTGTAGGCACAATTCAATCAAAAACAGAATAGCCTATGAATCAGAAATTCAAAATTGGGGTATTTGGGGCGCTTTTATTTTTTAGTGCTTTCTCATTAAAATCCCAAGACTACAACAATGCTGCTCAGCTTGCCGCAAGGCTCAAGCAACTGGCGAGCAGTTCCCCCGATGTAAAACTAGAATCAATTACCAAAACCGATGGTGGCAAAGACATTTGGATGTTGACCATTGGTAAAGGTGATGTAGATAATAAACCAGCCATGGCAGTGGTCGGTGGGGTAGAAGGAAGTCATTTATTAGGAGTAGAAATGGCAGTGCGTTTTGCAGAGGGTTTGGTTAAAGATCATCCCAAAGCATTAGAAAACAGCACTTTTTATGTTTTCCCAAACATGAGTCCTGATGCTACCGAACAATACTTCGCGAAGCTAAAATATCAAAGAAGCGGTAACGCAAAGCCAACGGATGACGATCGCGATGGAAAACTGAATGAAGACCCTTTCGAGGATTTGAACGGGGATGGAATGATTACTTGGATGCGTGTTGAAGATGCAACAGGCGATTGGATTACCCACCCTGCCGATGATCGAATTATGATCAAAGCCAACAAAACCGAAGGTGAAAAAGGAAAATACAAGATTTTCTCCGAAGGAATGGACAATGACAAAGACGGTGCTTTCAATGAAGATGGTGAAGGTGGAATTCATTTCAACAAGAACCTTACCTATGATTATCCATATTTTGAGGCGGGTGCTGGTGAACACTCAGTTTCTGAAAAAGAGAACAGGGCACTTTTAGATATGCTTTATACCAAATGGAACCTGTATGGTGTATTTACCTTTGGCCCTGGCAATAACCTTTCAAGTCCTTGGAAATACAACCGAGCTGGAGCAAGCAAAAGAGTAGTAACGAGTATTTTGGAAGATGACGCTGCCCTGAATAAACTGGCTTCGGATACCTATAATAAGGCTACGGGTTTAAAGAATTCTCCCCCTTCTGTTGAACAGGGTGGCGACTTTATTCAATGGGCTTATTTCCATTTTGGAAGATTGAGCCTTGGAACACCAGGATGGTGGGCACCGACAGTAAAGGAAGATTCTACCATGAAAGCCAACAAAGACAAGAACTTAGAAGTGAACTTTGTGAGATGGGCTGCTCAAGAAAAACTCGATAATTATTTTGTGGATTGGAAGGAGATCAGTCATCCTGATTTTCCAAGTCAAAAAGTAGAAGTGGGAGGGATCGCACCATTCAAAATGAACAATCCTCCATTGGCTTTGGCAGAAAATGCATTCAAAAAGAACGTTGATTTTATCGTGGACTTAGCCGCTATGCAGGCCGATTTGCAATTGGTGAACCTTAAATCAGAGGCAGTAGGCAAAGGTATGACAAGAATTACAGTTGATGTTTACAATGGAGGCGCACTGCCAACTCACACCGATATGGGAACCCGTTCTCGATGGTTGAGGCCAGTAAAGGTAGAAATGATGATAGGCAAAGGACAAGAAATCATTTCGGGAAGAAGAATCCAAATGGTGAATAATATTAAAGGAGATGGTGCTGTGCAATTTACCTGGCTTGTGAAAGGCAGCGGATCGGTGCAAATCGAAGCTGGTGCTCCACATGCAGGAACAGACAAAGTGAGTGTAAACCTTAAATAATAAAACCGATGAAAAGATATATATCCAACTTATTCGCTGGTTTAATCATGGTAGGTTTAACGCTACCTGTTGCCAGTTTTGCACAAAGTGCCGATGGAATATTTAGGGCTGCGGGTTCTCCCCATAATCCTAAAGTAGATATTGCATTCAACCGATACTACACGGCCGAAGGCCTTGCTGAAATTTCTAAGAAAATTGCAGATGCCCACCCAGATTTGGTGAAGCGTATTTCGATTGGTAAATCTTTCGAAGGACGTGATTTATGGATGCTGCAAGTTACCAATTACAAAAAAGGCAATGCGGATAGAAAACCTGCTTTTTATGTAGATGGGAATATTCACTCCAATGAAATTCAGGGTGCCGAAATCTGTATTTACACCGCTTGGTATTTGACAGAAAACTTTGGCGATGTGGAGTACATTACTGAAATGTTGAATGACCGCATTTTCTATATCGTTCCAACCATCAACCCTGATGCCAGGAACAACTATATGAAAGAAGCCAATAATGGAAGCTCTCCAAGATCTGGTATGATGCCATTGGATGATGACCGTGATGGTCTATTTGATGAAGATGGTCTGGATGATTTGGATGGAGATGGCTCCGTAACCAGTATGCGAAGAAAAAGCGAATATGGAGATTTCATCGTTGATCCACTTGATCCACGCAAAATGCTCCAAATCGGACCAGATGACATTACTACCGCTCAGCGCTATGAAATGCTCGGTGCTGAAGGTGTAGATAATGACGGTGACGGCCGAGTAAATGAAGATAGAGTTGGTTATTATGACCCAAACCGAGATTGGGCTTGGAAATGGCAACCTGATTATATTCAAGGTGGAGCTTTAAAATACCCATTCAGTGCGCCAGAAAACCGAGCGGTGGCAGATTTTGTAATGGCACATCCAAATATTGCTGGTGGACAGAGTTTCCACAACAGTGGAGGTATGATTTTAAGAGGCCCCGGAGCTGAAGAAGACTTAGCCACTTATAATAGAGCTGATATCCGTATTTACGATGCCATCGGTATGAAAGGCCAAAAAATGCTACCCGGTTACCGATATTTGACGGTTTATAAAGATTTGTACTCTGTATTCGGTGGAGAATTAGATTGGTTCTATGGCAGTAGAGGTATTTATACCTTTACCAACGAGATTTTCTCAAGTTTTGCCTACTACAAAAAGGACAATGCTGGTCGCGATCAGGGCTATGATTTTGATAAAGAATTATTAGCAGGTGATGCATTTACCCCTTGGGCAACTTATAACCATCCGACTTATGGCGAAGTAGAAATTGGAGGTTTTAAGAAAAACTTCGGCAGGGCTACCCCTGGATTTATGTTGGAAGAAGAACTTCATAGAAATATGTCTTTTGCTTTATACCATGCCCACCATATGCCAATGTTGAGCATAGATAAAGTGACTGAAAAGGACTTAGGTGGAGGGCTTCGTGAGATCACAGCTGTGATCAAAAATGATAGATTAATGCCGACACATGCCTCTCAAGATTTGAAATATAAAATCGAGCGTCCGGATTATGTATCAATTTCGGGTGTTGACGTGCAGGTGGGTATGATTGTAGAAGATGCCGATCTTGCTTTGACGACAGAACAAAAAGTAGATCCCGCCAAATTGGTGTTAGAAAACATTCCGGGCAACAGTACGGTAATGGTGCGATGGATCGTTTCGGGCAAAGGCAAACCTAAAATTGTGGTAGACAGTGCAAAAGGAGGGGTTGTAGAGAAATAAAGCAATTTGATGAATCTATAAATTTGACTCTGTAGTCAGTGCTATTCGATAAAGACCTGCCCTTCAATGAGCAGGTCTTTTTTTATTCCATCTCAAACAATAAATTCTGATAAGCCGCACTCAATTCTCTTAAGGCTTTGGGGTTGTTCTGGGCTTTAGCTAACTCAATACCTTGCTTATAAATTTCAATGGCACGGGCTTCATCTTCAAAATCGACATAAAGTTGGGCCGCATGATAATAGGTGGGGAGGTAATCACTAAAGTGATTCAAAAGATGATCAAAATAGTTTTTGGCTTTCTCTGGCTGTTCGGCTAGGTATTCAGTGCCTAAGGCATACCAATTGAATGGATCATTTTTATCCTCTTCCAAGAACTTCTCTAACATCTTCAAACGTTGCTCATTCATTGGCTCAATTCAATTTTTATTTACTTTAGCGATTGACTATCTTCGGGCAAATTTAAGGCTTCTGCCTTCTTTTGCATCGTTTTTCTCTAAAATCGGCCGTTTCAGAAATAATATTGAACACTGCGCCTTTTGAGAGGTTGAATAAAGAAAATCAATTATAAAATAATCATAAGCAAGCATGAATATACTCGTTTGTATCACCCACGTTCCAGATACGACTTCGCGCATCGCTTTTTCTGATAACAATACCAAATTCGATAAGACAGGCGTACAATTTATCATTGGCCCATACGATGATTACGCATTGGCAAGAGCGGTAGAGTTAAAGGAAGCGAGCGGAGGAAAAGTCACCGTTTTAAATGTTGGCGAAGTAGAAACTGAACCCACAATTAGAAAAGCATTGGCCATTGGCGCTGACGAAGCCATAAGGGTGAACGCTTTTCCTTCAGATTCTTATTTCGTTGCCAAGCAAATTGCTGAGGTTGCTAAACAAGGAAATTATGATTTGATTTTAATGGGCCGTGAGTCCATTGATTTCAATGGCGGAATGGTACACGGTATGGTTGCCGAAATGCTGGGAATGCAATCATTCTCTCCAGTAATGTCTTTAGAAATTGAAGGTGATACAGCCAAAATCAGCCGAGAGATTGAAGGCGGTAAAGAGAAACTTGAAGTGAAATTGCCTTTTGTGGCGGGTTGTCAAGAGCCAATCGCAGAATGGAAAATCCCAAATATGCGTGGCATCATGTCGGCTAGAACTAAGCCATTGAATGTGGTGGAACCAAGTGACAATTCAACAATGACTGCCGTGGCGCAATATGAATTACCAGCCCCTAAAGGCGCTGTTAAAATGATTGATGCCAATAATGTTGAAGAGCTGGTTTCTTTATTAAAGAATGAAGCGAAAGTAATCTAACCCCAAAAGCCAAAGACATGTCAGTTTTAGTATTTATAGAATTAGAAGACGGAAAGATTAAAAAATCTTCAAGAGAAGCCATTGCTTATGGTGCTGCGATTGGAGAGGTAACCGCTTTGGCCCTTGGCTCTGCTTCGAATGATGAGCTCGCCTCAGCAGGAGAGAATGGAGCTACAAGAGTATTACACGTTGCCGATGAAAGATTGAATGCAGGACTTATTCAGCCATTTGCTGAGGTGATTAGTTCAGTTTTTGCATCTTCTGGAGCCTCAATTTTAGTAACAGCAAAATCCTCATTGGCCGATGCCGTGGTAGGACGAGTTGCTGTTAAATCTGGAGCTTCGTTAGCCTCAAATGTTTCGGCATTGCCAGACACTTCGAATGGTTTTGTAGTAAAACAAAGCATATACACAGGAAAAGCGACTGCCAACATGAGCTTGACTTCGGACAAGAAAATATTAGCCATCAAAAAGAATGCAATCGAACTTAAAACTGGAGGTGCAACAGCATCTGTTGAAGCAACTAGTGTATCGCTTGATGATGCTTGGTTTGGTGCGAAAATCATTTCTTCCGAAAAAGCAGAAGGTGATGTTTTATTGCCAGAAGCTGATATCGTAGTTTCAGGGGGTAGGGGATTAAAAGGCCCAGAAAACTGGGGAATGATAGAAGACCTAGCCAAAACTTTGGGCGCTGCTACTGGTTGTTCTAAACCCGTTTCGGATATGGACTGGAGACCACACCACGAACACGTTGGCCAAACGGGGGTAAAGGTGAGTCCAACACTTTATATCGCGGTGGGTATTTCAGGTGCAATTCAGCATTTGGCAGGAGTCAATTCTTCTAAGTATATTGTCGTGATTAATAAAGATGCTGATGCGCCATTTTTTAAGGCTGCTGATTACGGTATCGTTGGTGATGCTTTTGAAGTATTGCCAAAACTAAATGAAGCATTGAAAAAAGCCTTGGCTTAGTTTTTTAGCATTTTGGATAAAATTAAAATAGAAATTTTGGGTCTATCATCGAGCCAGTCACAAACGTCTGGCTCGTTTGCTCTTGTACTGGGTGAAGTGGAAGGCGAAAGAAGATTGCCCATTATTATAGGAATGTTCGAAGCCCAGGCCATTGCCTTAGAAATCGAAAAAATCACTCCAAACCGGCCTATGACCCATGACTTATTCAAGTCTTTTGCGGAAGGATTTGGTTTTGAGATAGAACATATCATCATCTCTGATTTAAAGGAAGGCGTTTTTTTCGCTAAAATCGTTTGCTCTGATGGGATTAAAACCGTGGATATCGATGCCCGTCCCTCTGATGCCATTGCGATCGGTATTCGTTTTAACGTGCCCTTTTTTACCTATGAAAAAGTACTGTCTGAAGCAGGGATTATCCTTACAGATGAAGAAGAGATAGATGATGATTTCGAAGACGAGGTACTGGCAGATAAACCCAAAGGAGACCGCTTGCAAGATTATTCTCTAGATAAACTTCAACAAATGTTGGATGAGGCGCTTGGCAATGAGGACTATGAACGCGCAGCCAAGATTCGTGATGAAATGAACAAAAGAAGTTAAAGCTAACCTGAGCCTTTCCGATTACTTTGGAAGGGCTTTTATGTTTCTTCATAGGGTTGGCAGTGAAAGTAGCAAAGCATAATGATCATGGCCTAATGAATGGATTGAAATCATGGCAATAGTAAGAGGAATAATTGGGCTAATAGTCCTCATTGGCATCGCCTTTTTGCTTTCTGGCAAAAGAAAAAAAATTGATTGGAGATTGGTTGGGGTCGGTGTTATCATCCAACTGGTCATTGCCCTGCTTATTTCAGAAGTAGATTTCATTAAGCGAGCTTTTGATTTCGTAAGCCAAGGCTTCGTGACCTTTTTAGGTTTTTCATTAAACGGAGCGGAATTTCTCTATGGCGATTTGGCCAAGAATAGTTCAGCTGTAGAAGGTGTAAATCATAATTTAGGTTTCCTTTTTGTATTTCAAGCATTGCCAACAGTAATTTTCTTTTCAGCTGTAACCGCTGGGCTTTACTATCTCGGTATCCTTCAAAAAATTGTTTACGGGTTTGCATGGATCATGGCCAAGACCATGCGCTTATCGGGAGCTGAATCAATGTCGGCTGCAGGTAATATCTTCTTAGGCCAAACAGAAGCTCCTTTGTTAGTCAAACCATTTATTTCTGGAATGACCCGTTCCGAATTACTTTGTTTAATGACAGGCGGAATGGCAACCATCGCAGGTTCTGTTTTGGGCGCTTATGTTTCATTTTTAGGAGGTGGAGATCCAGCACAGCAAGCAAAATTTGCTACCTATTTATTGAGCGCTTCTGTGATGAATGCTCCTGCAGCCATCGTTATGGCAAAGATTTTTTTACCCGAGCTAGAACCCGATAAAATCGACTCAAGGCTAAGAGTGAATAAGGATCAAATTGGAGTCAACGTGATTGATGCCCTTGCTGGTGGAGCTTCTGACGGATTGAAATTAGCCTTGAACATTGGCGCAATGCTGCTTGCCTTTATTGCGGTGATCTACTCATTGAACTGGATTCTTGTTGATGGAATAGGAGAATGGACAGGTCTTAATGCTTTTGTTATTTCGAGCACAGGTGGTGTTTTTGATGGTTTCAGTCTTCAGTATATCCTTGGTCAGTTATTTAGGGTTTTTGCCTTTATCATGGGAGTGGAATGGGCAGAAACGCTTCAAGTAGGCAGTCTGATTGGCCAGAAAACTGTGATTAACGAATTTGTTGCTTATCTGAGCTTAGCAGATATGAAGGCAGCGGGCGATTTAAGCGAAAAGTCAATTGTCATTGCGACTTACGCCCTATGTGGATTTGCGAACTTCTCTTCCATTGCCATTCAAATTGGAGGTATTGGAAGTTTAGCACCCAATCGACAAGGTGATCTTTCTAAACTAGGGATCAAGGCATTGATGGCAGCTACTTTAGCCACAATGATGACGGCTACGATTGCAGGTGCGCTGTTTGGGTAATCAATCTTTATGCTAAAGGATAACTACAAGGTTATAGGCTTAATGTCAGGTACATCTTTAGATGGACTGGATATCGCGTATTGTAGCTTTGAGAAGAAGCTTGGGCAGTGGCATTTCGATTTACTTCAGTCTGAATTTGTTGCTTATACTGATGAATTCAGAGGCCGGTTAAAAAACAGTATTGACTTATCAGCAATTGATCTGTTGGTATTGAATAATCAGTATGGTGTATGGTTAGGGCAAAAAGCAAAACGATTTTTAGACCAGCATCAGCTCGAAGTTGACTTCATAGCCAGCCATGGTCACACCGTTTTTCATCAGATCGACAAACAACTTACTTATCAGATTGGCAACGGACAGACTCTGGCTAATACTTCTGGCCAAAAAGTAATCTGTGATTTTAGAGCATTAGATGTAAGTCTTGGTGGCCAAGGCGCTCCTTTAGTGCCGATAGGCGATAAGCTTTTGTTTTCAGAGTATGACTTTTGCCTCAATCTAGGTGGGATTTCTAATGTTTCTTTTGATCATCTAAGAGAGCGCATTGCATTCGATATAGCACCAGTGAATATGTTGCTCTCTTATGTACTAAAGTCGACTGGTCTTCCATACGATGATGGTGGGAGTATGGCAAAAGAGGGTAAGCTATGTGAGGAACTCTTTGATGCATTGAATGCGCTACCATATTATCAATTGCCTTTCCCTAAATCATTAGGTTATGAATGGTTTGTAGATCAAGTAGTGTCAATTCTGAATCAATTCGATTTGCCAATTGCGGATTTACTTTGTACCAGTGTACATCATATTGCTTTTCAGATCGCAAGTTCCATAGGCCATTATACACATCCTGGAGCTAAAATGCTGGTCACTGGGGGAGGGGTGAAGAACCATTTTCTAATTGAGATACTGAGAAGCTATTTAAAAGATGAGATAGAGGTAGTAATACCAAGTTCCGAAATCATTGATTTCAAAGAAGCGATTGTTTTTGCCTTTATGGGGGTGCTTCGCGATTGCGGTGAAATCAACTCCTTAAGGTCTGTTACGGGGGCATATAAAGATGCTAGCTCAGGGGTTCTTTTTTATCCTAACTAGGTTCTACTTACTTTCATAATTCTCCTTTGTATAAATCCCAAACAGGAAAAATAAGCTCGTAGTCGTTCCAATTAAGGTTTCCATCAGTGATTTCGAATCTTTCAAATACTTGATGATTTAAATACTTTGAAATGGAAGGGTGCAATGACTTTAGCAAGAAGGGCTTAAAATCTAAAACCCTTTTAACACCATCATTGAATTCTATTTCAATTAAGAATTCCGAAATTATTTTAGCTGAAATGACTTTTATCACTTCGGTTTCATTTTCCCTATAGTCAACAAGTATTTTCATTTTACACGTTGGGTGATTTTTTCGAACTCCACCTCTTTATGATACACAAAGTAGTTAATCCATTTTTGGATAATTTGATTTCCGTATTCTTCTAAAAACGCTTCAAAATCCTTTAGGTTCTTTCCCTTCAAAGGTTGCATCCCTTTTACATTGGTTATTCTAATTTCTGATATTTCTCCATCAATGATATAGAATTCGGCTTTGCTTTCAAACTCTCCTTTTTTAGCATGAACATGAATGGGTTCGTGTTCATTGGAATAGAAGAACAATATGATTCCTAAGTATTCAAAAATCTTTGGCATCTCTAGGGACTATATATTAAAGATACAAAGTATTGATTATTGAAATGCTATAAATTATGTACGGAAATTTGATTCATGATTTTCAAACTGTCCGCCTATTTAGCCTTTTTGGGTTGATTTGATCATTACAATCGCGCGTTCATTCCCATCTATTGCTAGTTCATCCTTGATTTAAGCGGGTTCATCCGCAACTTGTTCACTAACCAATCAATGGTGTACGCTTTCGTAACACATTTACCCGAATTTGGCGATGTTAAAAATTTATAATGCTGATAATCAGTGATTTAAAATCGTTGGCATGTCCATTGACTAAAGAATGGCACGAATGAAAAACTTAAGAACAAAAAATCAAAACAACAAAGTCATGAAAAGCTCAAAGGTAAGAACTCAAAAGAATTTAAGTGCGGTAATTGCTTTAGCACTGGCATTGGTTACTTTATTTCAGGCGAGCTTTGTTAGCTCAAATGAGACATCAGACAATAATGTAACGATCATGGAAGCAGAATTGGTAGCCGAAATTGAGATGATGCTGTCGGAAAACGAGGATACCTCAATCATAGATGAAGTATATATGGAAATCGAAAATGAGAACATTGCAACTGTTAAAGTTTTCGATACCAACAATGAGTTGATCGCAGAAGGTAATCCTAGCGAAAACGAAGAGGTTAGAAAATTGGTGAATCAAGCCGATTTCTTGCTGCAGTCTACCGAAGCGAGGTATTTTAGAATAGGATAAAATTGGTAAAAACAATCTTCCCTCTATTCACATGGTCAGTTGTAGAGGGAAGACAAAATATCTAGTTAGTTAATGGTTAATTTGGTTTAATTGGAAAGGGTCGCTCATAAGAGCGACTTTTTTCTTTTAGTGCTTCTGCTTCGATGCAAGTGCTATTCACAAATTTGTCTTTAAGATGAATGAAAATGGAATGTGCCCCAAGACATGTATAAATTGGATTTGATGCGTTAAATTTCATGAGAGTTTCACCTAAACCTATGATTATGAAGAGCATACACTTACCACTTTTAGTGTTTTCTTTGGCGCTTTATATCGCTACAGAAAGCCAAAGCACTGCGCAAACCAACGCATCAAACACCCTGAGAGATCAATGGACATCCATGATCAATTCGGCTGAGAGTTATAATGAATATAAGATCATCAAATTGACTAAGCTTCAGGATTTCAGAGGGGCTTTTAATGATAGCCTTAATAGTTACTCAGCGAAATTAGCTGAGCTTAAAACGGAAAGTGCCCAGCTAAAAACCGAAGTTGAATCATTAAAATCAGACTTAACAGAGATGTCTAATAACTGGCAGTTGAGCAAGAGCACCAATGCAGAAATTAGTTTTTTGGGCTTGACTTTTAGAAAGTCCTTTTACAACGCTTTGGTTTGGTCAATTATCGCGTTGCTATCGATTGTTGTTTTTGTGATGTATAGCAGAATTAAGCGGGTTTGCTCTGTGGTTAAACGCGTAAAGGGTGCCTATTCAAGAATCAGTGACGAATACAGAAGCCATCGCTATCAGGCCACGGAGCATCAAATCAAACTAAAGCGAGAATTACAAACAGCCCTCAATAAGCTCGAAATGGCAGAATAATACCCTCTTTAAAAACTTTAACCCGATTTATGCAATAGAAATCGTGATGATGGCGTAAATCACAAAGAATCAGGAAGTTTGGCTTAGATAGCATAGCAGCGCTATGGTGAGAAGACAAACGAAGCAGAGCGACTGATTCAAAGTGAGTTACGTCAGTAATAGAAAGTCTATTGCATAATTCGGGTTTATAATCATACCTCAATCAATAAGAAAGGCTACCCCAAAATGAGGTAGCCTTTTCTGTTAGTTAGTAGTCTATTTGTTTTTCTTTTTAGTGATTTACACTCACTTTAGGAGCGCCAGCCAATATGTCTTCGCTGGCATACTCTTCAAATTTCTCGAAGTTCTGATTGAATTTCATCGCTAATTTTTGAGCCTCTGCGTCATAGGCCTCTTTATCGGCCCAAGTGTTTTTAGGATGAAGTATTTCTGTAGGCACATTTGGGCATTCATTTGGCATGGCCAAACCGAAAACCTCATGGGTGGTATATCCAACTTCCTTAAGTTGTCCTTCGAGGGCTGCTGTAATCATCGCCCTGGTGAATTTTAACTTGATTCGGCTACCAACACCATAAACTCCGCCAGACCAGCCAGTATTGATTAACCACACATCTACACCCGCTTTTTGCATTTTTTCACCTAGCATTTCAGCGTATTTGGTTGGATGCAAAGGCATGAATGGTGCACCAAAACAAGCAGAAAATGCTGAGGTAGGTTCAGTAATTCCAGCTTCAGTACCCGCTACTTTTGCAGTATAGCCAGAAATAAAGTGGAACATTGCTTGACCCGGAGTCAATTTGGAAATTGGAGGCAAAACACCAGAGGCATCGCAAGTCAAGAAGAAAATATTCTTTGGGTTTGCGCCTACTGACGGTTCTTGGATATTATCAATATGATAGATGGGGTAAGAGACCCTTGTGTTCTCAGTGATTTTATTGCTCTCGTAATCAGGTACGTTCGTTTCTCCTTTGAAAGTTATGTTTTCTAAGAGGGCTCCTGGTTTAATGGCTTTCCAGATGTCTGGTTCTTTTTCTTCAGTAAGGTCGATCACCTTGGCATAGCAGCCACCTTCAAAGTTGAAAACCGTGTTTTCGCTGGTCCAGCCATGTTCGTCATCACCGATGAGTCTTCTGTTTGGATCAGCTGAAAGGGTAGTTTTACCTGTACCAGAAAGGCCGAAGAATATTGCAGTATCACCATTTTTGCCCATGTTCGCAGAGCAATGCATGGCAAGTGTATCTTTTTGGTGTGGGAGAATGAAATTCAAGGCAGAGAATATTCCCTTTTTCATTTCACCGGTGTAGCCCGTTCCTCCAATGAGAGCGATTTTTCTTTTGAAGTTAAGAATAGCGAAGTTGTGTTGTCTTGTTCCATCTCTTTCAGGAACTGCCATAAAGCCTGGGGCACAAACTACCGTCCATTCGGGATTGAAGTCTTTCAGTTCACTGGCTTCAGGACGAAGGAACATGTTATAGCAGAACATATTCGACCAAGGATATTCTGTAACCACGCGTACATTGGTCCTATATTTTGGATCAGCACAAACATAAGAATCACGCGCATAAATCTCTTTTCCTGAAAGATAATCTGCAACGCGATCATAGAGCGCATCAAATTTAGCTGGCTCAAAAGGGATATTGATATTTCCCCACCAAACGGCATCTGCTGTAATGTCATCTTTAACGATAAATCTGTCTTTTGGCGATCGCCCAGTAAATTCACCAGTGTGCACTGTAATGGCACCTGTGCTTGTTTCTTGCGCCATTCCTTTTTCGACAGAAATTTTGGCGAGATCTTCAGAAGGAAGGTTCCAATGTACTTGGGCATTCCTAATACCTAAATTTTCAATACTTGACATAGAGGATTTCAACCCGTTTTCTTGCATTTTGAATTGATTAAGTGACTGCTGCTGCAAACGATTGCAATTGCTTCAGGGGCACAAAAATAAAGAAATTTTCTTTCGAACTGAATTCAAATCAAATTTATTCTCGCACCATTACCGAATGTTTATCCCTTTATTAACTCCACCTTAATAAACTTATTTGTATTTGCCCTTTCAGGGTATTAGTTTTAGCATTGATGTTTTAACTAAAAATCGATTTATGTCAAATCAAAAGACCATCTGGGGTCACCCAATAGGGCTGGCAACACTATTTTTTACAGAAATGTGGGAGCGCTTTAGCTACTACGGTATGCGCGCTTTGCTTATTTTATTCATGACCACCGCTATTGTTGATGGAGGACTTGGATTTGATGATAAAACATCAGGTGCTATATATGGCCTTTATACAATGGGTGTTTATTTACTAGCACTTCCTGGTGGATGGCTTGCAGATAGACTTTTTGGTTTAAAAAAGTCTGTTTGGTACGGAGGGGTAATTATCGCACTAGGCCATTTCACCATGGGTATCCCAGGCATAATGAAACTTTTTGCTGCTGAATCTTCTAAAATTGAATTATCAGCATTAGACACCAATACATTCTTTCTTGGACTTATACTTATTGTGGTGGGTACAGGATTATTAAAGCCAAATATCAGCTCTATAGTAGGCCAACTTTATTCCGATGGCGACTCAAGACGTGATGCGGGGTTCTCCATATTCTATATGGGCATTAACATTGGTGCCTTAGTAGCTCCAATTTTAACAAGTTCTTTGGCCAGTTATGATTGGCATCTTGGTTTCGGCTTGGCGGGTTTTGGAATGGTAATTGGCCTTATTCAGTATAAACTAACGGCTAAGAATCTAATAGGTGTTGGAGATGTTCCAGTCTTTGAAACTACCCAAGAGCAATATGCAAATCAAAAACTAAAAAGAATTACGACTTATATCATAGGTGCAGTAGTTGTTCTTTTAGTTTTGATGTTTGCTGGAGTAATTACTGTTGATGCGAGTGCAATAGCTAGTAGTTCTGGGGTGATCATTGCGGTAGTCGCTTTTTCGTATTTAGCATATATTATAATTTTTGGAGGACTTAGTACATCTGACCGAAAGAAGGTTGGGGCGATTGGTGTTGTGTTCATTTTTTCCGCAGTCTTTTGGTCTGGATTTGAGCAAGCGGGTTCCACTCTGAATTTGTTTGCTGATCGATTTACTGATCGTACCATGTTCGGTTGGGAAATTCCTGCTGGTTGGTTCCAATCAGTGAATTCTACTTTTATCATTCTTTTCGCCCCGTTTTTTGGAGCCATGTGGATTTGGTTAGCTAAAAGAAATTTAGAGCCAAGTTCTCCTTTAAAATTCTTTTTCGGCCTTTTCGGAGTTGCTGCGGGATTCTTTGTGATGTATTTCGCCACAAAAATTGCTGCATCAGGCGAAATGGCTGCGCCAACTTGGTTGATCTTTACTTATTTGTTCCATACTTGGGGTGAGTTAAGCTTAAGTCCAGTAGGTTTGAGTTTGACGACAAAACTAGCACCTAAGGCTTACCAAGGTCAGATGATGGGAGTATGGTTCCTTTCAGTTTCTTTGGGTAATCTTTTAGCAGGTTTAATTGCTGGCGAAGCCAGTGGGGGTACAGTAGATGCCTTGGCCGATATGCCTAATCAGTACATGACGATCGTCCTTACAACAATGGGAGCGGCTCTTGTTCTTTTAGCATTTAATAAACCATTGAGAAAATTAATGGGCAACGTTCATTAAGAATAAAAGAGAATTTCAAAAAGGGCTCTTCAATCATTTTGAAGGGCTTTTTTTATGCCTTTTTTGTTCAGCAATGTTTGAAGCTCGTGAATTACTTCTACATCAAATCAAATTAAGCCAATGCAGTAGAAAAGGCTATGAGATTTTTTAGAGTCTTGGCTGACTGTTGAGCTTATTTGCTGTCGATTCAATTGATTCATTTAAATTCGCGAAAATTGTAATGAATGAATACTGCTGATTTGGTCTATTTTATTGATTTGTTAGGAACCTTGGTCTTCGCCATTAGTGGCTGGACGGCAGCCTCAAAAAAGCAAATGGATCCATTTGGCGCTTCTGTATTGGCATTTATTACAGCGGTTGGGGGTGGCACCTTGCGCGATGTGCTCATTGGCAGTACCCCTGTGGGCTGGATGCAAGATTTGAACTATCTTCTGATGATTGGAATAGGCATAGCTTTAGGACTTCTTTTTAGGAAGTTTTTTGAGAAGCTAAGAAGAACTATGTTTCTATTTGATTCTATTGGTATTGGTCTTTTCACAATTCTGGGAATTGAAAAAACCTTGGAATATGGATTGTCACCTGTGATTGCGGTTTTAATGGGGACGGTTTCTGCTGTTTTTGGAGGCGTAGTTCGCGATACTTTGGCCAACGAAATACCCCTGATTTTCAGACAAGAAATTTATGCTACGGCCTGCCTGACCGGAGGCATCTTGTTTTTGATTTTGACCTACTTTAACCTCAATACTGATGTAAAAATTATTGTGACCGTTTGTTATATCATTGCTTTACGAATTATTGCAGTTAAAAATAAATGGTCACTTCCAACGATTAAATAAGCTCTCATGAAAATAATACATGCTGAAAATGCTCCTAAAGCCCTTGGGCCTTATTGCTCGGCCATAAAAACTGGCAACTTGCTTTTTTGCTCTGGACAAACAGGCATAGACCCTCGCACCAATGCGCTTGCCTCTGATGACATCGAAGGGCAAACCGCGCAGGTCTTAGCTAATTTGAAATCTGTGTTATCCTCACAAGGTTTAACACCACATCATGTAGTGAAATGCAATGTTTACCTAAGTGATATGAAATATTTCAGTGTTATGAATAAGATTTACGGAGATTTCTTTGAGGGGCATACACCAGCCAGAACAACCGTGGCCGTGGCAGGCCTGCCGCTGGATGCACTTGTTGAAATTGAGTGTATTGCCGAATTGAGCTAAGACTGAGTTCAGCAAATCTACAATTTTACGCATAGCCATTAATGTTATAAGCCATAACGCAAAGAGGCTGTCTTTCAAAGACAGCCTCTTTTTAATGGGAATTACTTGAGCCTAACAAAACTCTTCGAAAACGTCTGCAAGGTGATTGCCAATGACCTCAGCACTTCTGCCTTCTATATGGTGTCTTTCTACAAAATGAACCAACTCACCATCTTTAAATAAGGCTACAGAAGGTGATGATGGGGGATAGGGCATGTGCCATTCTCTTACTTTTGCAGTGGCTTCTATATCGCCTCCGGCAAATACCGTAGTCAAATTATCAGGTTTCTTTTCAGAGAGCTTCAAGGCCATCTTTACACCTGGTCTTGCTGTACCTGCCGCGCAACCACAAACTGAGTTGATCACGACTAATGAAGTACCTTTTAAGTTTTTTAAATGCTCATCAACAGCATCAGCTGTTTTCAACTCTGTGAATCCTGCCTCGGTTAGTTCTTGTCTAAATGGGACAAGTAAGTGTTCTGGATACATATTTTCTAATTTTTAATTTTCTATTCAATCTATTTGCCTTTTGGGCGGAAAGTCAATCTCATGATTGACCAGTAACTAAATTACATAAAGCCAAGTTCCAACTTAGCTGCTTCAGACATCATTTCCTGAGTGAAGGGAGGATCAAATGTCAATTCTATTTCTACATCATTGACACCTTCAACAGCTTTAATTTTTTGTTTTACCTCTTCAGGTATAACTTCTGCCGCTGGGCAAGATGGCGATGTTAATGTCATAAGCACGTAAACGTTATTTACAGGAAACACATTGATTTCATAAATCAAACCCAGTTCATAAACATCAACAGGGATTTCTGGATCGTAAACTGTTTTTATCGCTGCTACGACTTGGTCTCTTAAATTGTCTTCCATAATTTAATTTCAAAATCTCAAATGTCAAAAATCAAATTTCAATCACAGAGGTGAAAACTCAAATTTTAGTTGGTCAAGATTGGCAGTGAGTTTCTGCTCATCTTAGGCCTTATTTATTATAGCTGACAAGATTTTTAATAGTTCATTTGCCTCTTGTTCTAGCCTTTTTCTGGTTTCTTCAACTTCTTTGTTACCTAAAGTATCAATAAGTCGAAGCCAATATCTTGATTCTTTTGCTTCTTTTCTGGCAATCCTTGCCCTGAATTTAAAATCTTTATCTCCTAACTTTTCATTGGCCTCTATGTAATTAGCACCTACAGAGCCAGATGATTTTGTTAACTGTTTTGAATCTTCGTAATTCGATAAGTCTAGAGTTAGTGTTCTTATAAATTGCCTTACATCCTTAGCGAATTGTTCTGTTCTCTGTTCAAGGTCATAATTACTCGCCACGGTTTTGATATTTGATTTTTGTTTTTTTGATGTTTTTGATTTGCTTAATTTATCTTCGTTGAATAAGCCAGTCCATATATTTTAATCTGTTTCATCATGGCCCCAAGTCCATTTGAGCGCTGTGTGCCAATAAAGCGATTGAGACCCATTTGATCAATGAAACGTAAATCAGCATCTACAATTTCTTTTGGGCTTCTTCCAGAAAGTATTCTTACCAGAATACTCACCAGTCCTTTTGTAATGGCTGTATTGCTATCTGCTTCGAAAAATATTTTATTGTCTTTGAAGTCCGCATTTAACCAGACTTTAGATTGACAGCCTTTCACAATATTGTCATCCGTTTTTGATGAATCAGACATTGGGGGCAATTGCTCGCCTAACTCCATGATGTAATTGATGGTCATTTCCATGTCACCATCCAACATAGAGAACTCTTCAACTACTTCTTTTTGGATATCGTCTATGCTGTTACTCATTTGTTAAACCGTTTAATAATGCTGTTTAACGCGTCAATAAAGATGTCAATTTCTTCAACAGTGTTGTATACCGCGAATGAAGCTCTGGTAGTACCTTCAATACCATAGAAATCCATCAAAGGCTGAGTACAATGGTGACCAGTTCTCACGGCTACACCCTTGGCGTCCATCCACATTCCTAAATCAAAATGATGAATTCCTTCCACGACAAATGAAGCGACACTCACTTTGTCTTTTGCCGTTCCAATTATGTTAGCCCCATCAATGGCATTTAGCGCATTGGTTGCATAATTGAGTAAATTCAATTCATGTGCAGCTATATTGGCTTTGCCTAACTCATTGATGAAATTGATGGCTTCATTCAGGGCAATTACATTCGCAATGCCAGGAGTACCCGCTTCAAATTTGTAAGGAATATCGTTGTAGGTGGTTTTGCTAAAACTAACTTCTTTGATCATTTCGCCACCGCCTTGGTAGGGGGGCATCTTTTCTAAAAGTGATCTTTTACCATATAAAACTCCAGTACCCGTTGGGCCATACATTTTATGGGCAGAAAAGGCATAAAAGTCCACATTCAATGCTTTTACATCAATGGGTAAATGAGCAGTGGCTTGAGCACCATCAACTAACACCTTTGCACCAACTGCATGTGCTTTTTTAATGATAAGCTCAATGGGGTTAATCGTTCCTAAAGAATTAGATGCATGATTGAAAGCTACCATTTTGGTGCGCTCAGTAATCAGGTCATCCAAGGCTTCGACAATAATTTCACCAGCCTGATTGATGGGCATTACTCTGAGCGTGGCTCCACGTTCTTCGCAAATCATTTGCCAAGGTACAATGTTGGAATGGTGTTCCATCGCTGAAATCAGCACTTCATCACCTTGGTTCAAGAATTTTCTACCCCAAGAAGACGCAACCAAATTAATGCTTTCTGAGGTTCCTTTTGTGAAGATTACTTCTTCAACTTCATTGGCATTGATGAATTTTTGCACACTCTTGCGGGTATTTTCATAAGCCGCTGTCGCTCTTTCCGCCAAAGTATGAACACCTCTGTTGATGTTGGCATTATCGTGCTGATAATAATGTACCAAAGCATCAATTACCCGCTGCGGCTTTTGGTTAGTTGCCGCATTATCAAAATAAACCAGTGGTTTACCATTGACTTGCTGATGAAGAATGGGGAATTCTTCTCTTATTTTCTGAATATCCAGTTTTTGCGTTTCTAGGATTTGAGACATTATTTCTCCAATCTCTCAGTGATGATGTTTTCTAAATAAGTCTTAATGGCCTCATTGGCCACGGTTTCTAGCACATCGCTAGCAAAAGCATGAAGTAGCATTGCTTTGGCTTTATCTTTTTTAATGCCTCTGGCCTGTAGATAGAATAAAGCGTCCATATCAAGCTGCCCGGTAGTACATCCATGAGAACATGAAACATCATCAGCCCAAATTTCTAGCTGTGGCTTGGTGTTGATTGTGGCAGTATCTGATAGCAAGATGTTTTTATTGGATTGAAAGGCATTTGTTTTTTGTGCGTGTTGACGAACAAAGATCTTTCCATTGAAAACGCCTTTCGAGTTGCCATCCATAATACCTTTATACAACTCACTAGAGTGGCAATTGGGCTTAAGATGGTCTACAACCGTATGATTATCTACATGGGTTTTACCTTTTAAGAGGTAAAGACCGTTCATATAGGTGTCTATTCCTTCTCCGTCAAGCTTAATATTCAGGTTATTCCTCACCATTGCGCCATTTAGCGAAAAGGTAAATGTTTTGAAATTACTTGAACTAGCCTGTCTTGCATGCACATTCGAAATATGGTAGGCTTGTTCATTGTCATTTTCTATCTTGAAATATTGCGTCTGAGCATTTTCGCCAATAGAAATTTCATTCACAATTGTAGTGAAACTTTTGTTCGTCCCAATTGTATCAAACTTCTCAATGATTGTAACTTCAGAGAATTTGCCAGTACTAATGATATTTCGAACATGGAATGAGACTTCATTATGCTGAGCATCACCAAAATAATAAAGAACTATAGGCTTGCTAATAATGGCTTTGTCAGCTACTTGAATTGATATGCCTTGTTGGCTAAAGGCAGTGTTCAATGCTAAGAATGCATCTGATTCGAAATCTGCAATTTTGCCAAATCCGTTGGCAATGATTTTAGAATCCGCTTTGAATTCATCAACCAAGCTAGTCACTATAATTCCATCTTCAGTGATTTGATCAGAAAGTGAATCGCTGTAAACACCATTCACAAACACCAAACGGTAAGCCTCTAAACCTTCAATTTCAAATTCTTGAATTGATTCTGCTGTTAAGTCTGAAGCTTCAGAATTTAACTTTAGATCGAAGTTCTTCTCTATGGCTTTAGTGAAGTTAGTGAACTTATATTCTTCACTTTTGGCACTAGGGAAGCCTTTTGAAACTAAGCTTTCGAAAGCCTTTTTACGCAATTGATGAGCAGCCGATTTGCCCTGTCCATTCAAGCTTTTTTCAAACGCCTCGAATTGGATTTCAAGCGAATCGATGATCCATTGTCCTGCAATTTTGTCCATAATTTCTTTGATTAGGCGATAGCGTCAGCTTCTTCTTTTATCCAGTCGTATCCTTTTTCTTCTAACTCAAGTGCGAGTTCTTTGGTACCAGATTTAACAATTCTTCCATTGTACAACACATGTACAAAATCTGGAACAATATAATCGAGTAGCCTTTGGTAGTGGGTGACTACGATGGTGGCGTTGTCTTTTGATTTCAATTTGTTGACGCCATTCGCAACAATGCGAAGCGCATCAATATCTAATCCTGAATCAGTCTCATCCAAAATAGCGAGCTTAGGTTCTAGCATGGCCATTTGGAAGATCTCGTTTCTTTTCTTTTCACCTCCTGAGAAGCCTTCGTTTAATGAACGACTTAATAAAGCTTGATCAATTTCTACCAGCTTCATTTTCTCCTTCATCAATTTTAAAAAGGAAACGGCATCAAGTGGTTTTTCACCATGGTGCTCTCTAATTTGATTAATGGCAGTTTTCATGAAGTTAGTTGTGCTAACTCCAGGGATTTCAATAGGGTATTGGAAAGCGAGAAAAATACCTTCTCTTGCTCTTTCATCTGCGGCCAATTCTAAAAGATCTTTCCCTAAGAATTCAACTACACCACCGGTTACTTCATAATCTTCTCTACCAGCAAGTACTGAAGCCAATGTGCTTTTTCCAGAACCATTCGGCCCCATAATGGCATGCACCTCTCCTGGCTTAACCTCTAAGTTGATTCCCCTAAGGATTTCTTTATCTTCGATACGAGCGTGTAAATTCTTTATTGATAACATCTTAACTGTTTATAGTTTATTGTTTATAGTTTAATCACTTAGTAATCCATCTCTGGTTCTTCGATCAGAAACTTCGTTCCTTTTAGTTCAGTTTTGCTCAAATATTTCATAAAACCTGTAATCATTTTTGAAATATTCTCATTCCTTAAAATGAGTTGATCAAAACTACTCTGGTCAATATAAGACCTATCAAACGCACGGTAAATTTGCGACTTCAATTCACTATTTGATCCAAGCGATATGGTTAAAAAGTGTTTAAACTCCTTATTTCCTTTTCTATCAAACCCCTCAGCAATGTTATCCATGACGGATGCAGATGATCTATTCGTCTGATCTTTTATTGGATAATCTTTAATGACATCATTACTTATTATTTGTAAATAGATAGTTTGAGCTTGAATTCTAGACTCACGCCAAACATTTAAATCTTCAAATCTGTTAATTGTTGCCATAAACGGTGAACTAAAAACATTAAACTGTTAACCCACAGATCCTTCCAAAGTCAAGGCCAATAATTTCTGTGCTTCTACGGCAAATTCCATTGGTAACTGCTTCAAGACTTCTTTGGCATAACCATTAACAATCAAGGCAACGGCTGATTCGGCATCAATACCTCGCTGTAAGCAATAGAAGATTTGATCTTCACCTATTTTTGAGGTGGTTGCTTCGTGTTCAACTTGAGCAGATTGATTTTCGATGTCGATGTACGGGAAGGTATGAGCTCCACACTGATCGCCCATCAATAGGGAATCGCATTGTGAGTGATTTCGAGCATTTGAGGCCCTCTTCATCACATGCACCTGACCACGATAGCTGTTTTGTGATTTTCCAGCAGAAATCCCTTTGGATACAATTCTAGATTTCGTGTTTTTACCAATATGGATCATTTTAGTTCCAGTATCGGCTTGCTGGTAATTATTAGTCACAGCTACAGAATAGAATTCTCCGACTGAGTAATCGCCTTTCAAAATGCAAGATGGATATTTCCAAGTAACAGCAGAGCCGGTTTCAACTTGAGTCCAAGAGATTTTAGAATGATCTCCTTCGCAAATACCTCGCTTTGTTACGAAATTGTAAATACCTCCTTTACCTTCTTTGTTGCCGGGATACCAGTTTTGCACTGTAGAGTATTTTACCTCTGCGTTTTTCGCAGCTTTAATTTCTACTACCGCTGCATGCAATTGATTTTCATCGCGCATAGGAGCAGTACAGCCTTCGAGGTAACTTACATATGAACCTTCCTCCGCCACAATTAGCGTTCTTTCGAATTGGCCAGTATTGGCCGCATTAATTCTGAAGTAGGTGGACAGTTCCATGGGGCATCTCACACCTTTAGGAATGAAGCAGAAAGAGCCATCTGAAAATACTGCTGCGTTTAAGGCAGCATAGTAGTTATCGTTAGCGGGAACTACCGAACCCATATGTTTTTTGATTAATTCTGGATGTTCTCTAACGGCTTCAGAAAAGGAGCAGAAAATAATCCCTAATTCACCTAGTGTTTCTTTAAAAGTGGTGGCTACTGACACTGAGTCAATTACAGCGTCTACGGCTACACCCGTCAGCCTCTTCTGTTCAGTGAGCGAAATACCTAATCGTTCGAAGGTTGCAATTAATTCTGGGTCAATTTCGTCCAAAGAGTTAGCGCTTTTTTTCTTCTTTGGGGCAGAGTAATATTTCAGGTCTTGAAAGTCAACTTTGGGATAATGAACATTCGCCCATACAGGCTCTTCCATTTTTAACCAGGCATGAAAAGCCTCCAATCTCCATTCGAGCATCCACTCTGGTTCTTCTTTTTTCGCAGAAATAAATCTGATAATATCGTCATTCAAGCCTTTTGGGGCTTCGTCTGCTTCAAAATCAACAGTCCAGCCGAACTCATATTCTTTAGAGGTTAACTCTTCTAATATTTGGTCGTCTTTACTCATGCTTAGTTATTTAGAATGATTTTAAATACAAATGTACAACTTCTAACCTAAAGGAAATGTTTCTTCTAATCCTTTTTTCAATGACTTATTAATTTAATCTATTGGTCAATTGGCTTGGTTCGAACTATTCACCCAACTGAATACTTCGAGTGAAAGTTTCCTCAAGAATTATAAAGGTTTCAGTTCTTTCAATCCCGTCTACTTTTTGAATTTTATCGTGCAGAATGTCCTTCAAATGATCAGTGCCTTTGGCATAAATACGCACGAACATGGAATAGTTGCCTGTAGTGTAATGTACACTGGTGATTTCATGGATTTTGGCCAATTGCCCAGCTACTTTGTCATAGAGCGAACTTCGTGAAAGAAATACACCAAGGAAGGCAGAAACATTATAGCCTAGCTTAGCTAAATTCAAGTCTAAAGAGGCGCCTTTGACCACACCCATTTTCTCGAGCTTATTCATTCTAACATGAACTGTTCCACTAGAGACATAAGCTTGTTTGGCTATTTCTGTATAAGGCTTTTTAGCGTTGTGTTGCAGAAGTGAAAGTATCTTCAAATCAACGTTGTCGATTTCGTAATTATCAGGCATGATTTAAACTTTAAATTATTGAATCCGAAATGAAATTAGGTAATTGATAATTAATCTCTAAATATTAAGTCGATTAGTTAGAGATATTTTAACCAAATAGGTATTTCTATTACCTTTGAAACAGTTTCAAATGAGAAACATATACTGTAGGGTGACGAAACAGGCAGCCGTGCCCTCCTTTCTCGAGGGTGGAGATTCAGGGATAAAGTCAATCGACCTAACCGCTCCGTGGAGGTTCGAATCCTTCTCCTACAGCTTTAGAATCGCAGAAGGCGATTTAGTAAAATACCAAGAGGCTTGATTTAAGACATAGGTCTAGAAATTTTGCAGGTAGCAGACAGGCCTCTTTATACTGTAGGGTGACGAAACAGGCAGCCGTGCCCTCCTTTCTCGGGGGTGGAGATTAGGGATAAAGTCAATCGACCTAACCGCTCCGTGGGGGTTCGAATCCTTCTCCTACAGCTTTTAGGTTTTAGAATGTTGAAAGAAGACGTTTCGAAAGAGGCGTCTTTTTTTATTCGCTATTCATGAATTTAGTGCTAAACTCTGAATTATGTTTGGTTTAGGCTTGATGCAATCACTTTTACCTATTGTCGCTCCTTTGTTTTTAGCGTTTCATTTTTATCTTTGGTACTAGACCAAAACTGAACAGATGAGCACCTTTCCTTGGATTGCGAATTACCCTGAAGGTATCCCCGCTAAAATAGAAGAAGACAGACCCGAGAACCTTATTGATATGTATGAGGCCTCTTTTAAAAAGTTCGGAAGTAGAGAGGCCTTCGAAAACATGGGCAAGTCTTTGACTTTTCAAGAAATAAATCAGTTGTCTACCAATTTCGCGGCTTACTTACAGAATGATTTGAAATTGAAGAAGGGAGATCGTATTGCCATTCAAATGCCAAACTGCCTTCAGTACCCAGTAGTGCTCATTGGGGCATTAAAGGCGGGGTTGAATGTGGTAAACACCAATCCATTGTATACTCCTCGAGAAATGGAGCATCAATTTAATGATGCCAATGTGCAAACGATTGTGATTGTAGCAAACTTTGCTCATAGTCTTCAAGAATGTATCAATAAAACCCCAATCAAGAATGTAATTGTCACCGAAATCGGTGATCTGATTGGTGGGCTCAAAGGTAAAATCGTGAATTTTGTCGTGAAGTATGTTAAGAAGATGGTGCCGGCCTATTCTTTACCAGGAGCAGTTAAGCTGACTGATGCCATGGCAAAGGGAGCCAAAATGAAGTATACTAAACCCGATGTAAAAAGCAGCGATCTAGCTTTTTTGCAATATACGGGAGGTACCACTGGGCTTTCTAAAGGAGCTCAATTGTCGCATGGCAACATTGTAGCACATACCTATCAAATCACGCATTGGTTTAAACCATTTTTGGATAATAAGCAGGAATTGATGTGTACGCCAATCCCTATGTACCACATTTTCGCACTTTCAGTAAACGGTGTATTCATGAGCCATATCGGAGCGAAGAACTTATTGATTACGAATCCACGTGATATGAAGACCTTCTTAAAGGAGCTTCGTACTCATAAAATCACCTTAATGACAGGGGTGAATACGCTCTTCAATGGTTTGCTGAATCAACCTGATTTTGCTTCAATTGATCTTTCCTCGCTCAAAGGAGCAATCGGAGGCGGAATGGCGGTACAAGATTTTGTGGCCAAAAAGTGGGAAGAAGTAACAGGCTCACCTTTGCTACAAGGGTATGGATTGAGTGAAACTTCACCAGTTTTATGCTGTAATCCACTTGACGGTAGTCATAAGATTGGCACTATCGGTATGCCTACTTCAGATACCGAAGTTGCTATTTTTGACGAAGAGGGCAAGCAATTGGCCCAAGGCGAAGTTGGAGAGATCTGCGCAAGAGGGCCACAAGTAATGAGTGGTTATTGGGGAAAGGACAACAAGGATGTGTTTTTCGAGGGTGGTTTCTTTAGAACAGGTGATATCGGTTTAATGGACGAGGATGGCTTCTTCAAAATTGTTGATCGTAAAAAAGACATGATCAATGTTTCTGGCTTCAATGTATATCCAAACGAAGTTGAAAATGTAATTGCTGATCATCCCAAGGTTTCTGAAGTCGCGGTAATTGGTGTCGCGGATGAGCACTCCACGGAATGTGTGAAAGCCTTTGTTGTGAAATCCGATCCTTCTTTGACTGAGCAAGAACTGCGTGATTTCTGCCACGAAAATCTTACAGGCTACAAGCGGCCTAAGCATTATGAATTCAGGGACGATCTGCCAAAAACCAATGTCGGTAAAATCCTAAGAAGAGTATTGAAAGAGGAGGAAGAGGCTGCTACCCGTTAATTGAGCCAGGGTGTTTGGCAATTCGTTGGAGATTAGTTGATAAATTCGAGGAATGATAGGTTTTGCTATTATTGTATTTTTTGTCTTCTGCCTAAAAATAGGAGTTCACTATCATTTTCTTAAGAATGATTCCTTTGAATGGGAGTCTAGAGTAGAATCATGCCCATCTTTTGGGTTATCTCAGGCAGGTTTAATTTCAAAGATAAAGCTGTTCAAGAGCAGCATTATGTTTTTTACTTTTAAGTTGAAAAGTACCAAACAACTTCTAATTGTTAATTCCCTCGTCTTTTTGATCTATTTGTTAATTGCGATGGTCATTTTTAATGATCTCTATTTCTGAAGTTTAGATTCAAGATTCCAAAAGTAGGGAAACCCTTATTTATGCTCATTGCATCCTAATTAAGCCCTTTTGACCTTTGAAAGGTCAGAATTCGAACGGCTTAAACTCTAAAAGTATGCAATCGTTTCACCACAATTTTAGCTTAACTGCTTGCTGCATAGCGAGTTTAAGCGAAAATTTGCAGAGTAAACTATACAGCATCACATCATGAGTATCAAAAAACAGTATTTAAAATCAAAGCCAGAGGCTAACGTAACTTTTGAATTGCCAAAAGAAGCAGCAGAAGGTGCAGAAAAAGTAACACTAGTGGGTGACTTCAACGATTGGGATAAGTCAGCAGTAGAATTGAAAAAAATGAAGACTGGTGTTTTTAAGGGCACAGTAAAATTAGAGTCAGGAAAAGAATATCAATTTAGATATTTAATTGACGGTGAAAAATGGGAGAATGATTGGTCAGCCGATGCATATGCTCCAAACGGATTGACTTTTGAGGAAAACTCAGTAGTAATCGTTTAAAAAAGAAAATCCATAGTTCATCCTTTGCAGGATGGGGAGATAGTAGTGCGCTACTGTCTTTAATTGATTATTTTAAAAACTCTAAAAAAAGGCTCATAAGGAGCCTTTTTTTATGTGGTTGCCACTTGTGATTCTCTTTTTAGGGTAGAAAGATCAATGTTGATTTCGGAACAAATACTTTCAAGTAAATCCATGGTCTTGTGCTGCCCATCAAGCGGATGTTGGCTAGCCTTGGCTATCATCGACTTGCTATAATTAAAGACATGATTTTGTAAGTTTACCCAATTTGGGTTCAATCCTAGCTTTTCTGAAAGGCAAATGGCATTATACAGAATATTGAGCGACTGTGTATGGCTGTGATCATGAATAAACTCGTTGAAGAGCGACTCAAATCTTTCATTGGCACGCGCCTCCAATAGTTCTTTATCCAAAATCACATTCCACTTGATCACTTCATCTACCAGCTCTTCCAACTTCTCCAGCGTGAAATGACCATTGGAGAATAATTCTTTCAATTCAATATTAATGACCATGTTGATGTTTTGCTTAAGCACTTCAGGAATTTTTAAGTGTTCTATTTGCATCACATTCAGTAGGTTGTAGTTGCGATCATAGATTTTTCGATACGAATCATAAGCCAAATCTTCGCTTACCGCTAAATACTGGTTCAGCAATTTCATCTGCTCATCTTTGAACATACCAAAGAACGAGAAATTATGCGCTTTGAATTTCTCTTGAATCAAAACCATTACTTGCGAAATATTACTCTTCTCGAAAGCCTTGGACAGTTCCTTCTCAATAGGTTCAAATTCCTCTTTACTCAAACGATCACAGGTGCCACCGATTAAATGATGCTGACCAATGTACAGAACCACAAAGCTGAATTGCTTTTTAGAAAGCGTTACTTTGGAGTTTACTTCTGTAGTACCAAAGGCCAACTTTTGCATTCCAGCACTTTTTCGTTCATACCATAAACTTTTGCAGTCATAATTGAATACGGTGAGGGATTGTGGGTCATCTGCAAAAAGCGAGGCCACGGCATAGTGCATCCCCACCTGAGTAAGCGAAAGTTGGTAGGGTCTAATATTTGTAAGATAGATGTCTTTTCCGCTACCTTGATCAGCCAAGTTACTTTTCGCCAAACTTAAATCAGCTATAAACTTTTCTTCGAAATGATATTCCGACTCACTTTCTCCTAACTGAATTGCGCGTGCTGCATATTGTAAGATTTGAAGGGTTTCAATCCCAGAAATATCATTGAAAAACCAGCCACAGCTGGTGTACATCAACATTGCATTGCGCTGCATTTCTAACAATCGCATTACCTTTTTTCGATTTTCATCATCGAGGGTAACATGCACATGCTTGTTGAGGAATTTCCGAATCTTAGATTTTGACCGATCCAGAACGATTTGAATATAATCATCGCGCATTGCCCAAGGGTCTTTTGAGAATTTGGATAACTCAGTTTCAAAAATCCCAATCATGGTGTCGCGCGCATTGTCCAAGGCATTTCTTAATGGAGCACGCCACGCCTGATTCCAATGACCTTCGCCACCTGTATGACAGCCGCAATTGCTCCTCCACCTTTCTACACCATGAACACAACTCCAAGAACTATTTTCGTGGATTTCTGCTTCAAATTGAGGCTCAACCAATTCGAGGTATTGACCATAGTTGGTGAGCGTTGTCAGATTGTTTTCTTCAATATACCGCAAGCAGAAGGCCAAGGCCATATCGCCATTTTTATGATGATGACCATAGCTTTCTCCGTCTGTGGCAATGTGTACCAGTTCGTTTTCAGCATTATTGCGATACGCTTCTAGCAGGTCGTTTGCGAACTTTCTTCCATCATCCAATACTCCTTTGAAAGCCACATTTTGTGAACGTTCGCCATCATAAAAGTACAGAGCGATCTTTCTACCTGAGGGTAATTTGATCCAATAATGCTGATTCGGATTAATGCCATCAATCCATTGTTCTGAACCAATTTTGCGATAGCGTTTGGCCTGGCGGGGAGCGAGGATTGTATATTTTAAATTGTGTTTTGCTAGTAACTCGAGCGTTGGGATGTCAACTGCCGTTTCCCCTAACCACATACCCTCTGCTTCTCGCTTGAACCTCGATTTAAAGTCTTCAAGTCCCCAAATGATTTGTGTTTCCTTGTCTCGTTCATTGGCCAATGGCATAATGATATGGTTGTAAGCTTGGGCTACAGCCGAGCCATGTCCTCCGAAGTTTTCTCTGCTCAATTTGTCAGATTCTAAAATGGCTTCGTATGTGGTTGGCGCGTGGATTTCCATCCAAGAAAGGAGGGTTGGGCCAAAATTAAAGCTGATTTTAGAATAGTTATTTACGATATCGATGATCTTTCCATCGTTATTCAAGACCCTCGAAAAGGCATTTGGGTAATAGCATTCTTTGGTGATCCTTTCATTCCAATCGTGGAAAGGATATGCACTCGGTTGGATTTCAATTTTTTCTAACCAGGCATTTTCTCTATGGGGCTGATAAAAATGCCCGTGAATACACAAATATCGACTCATAATATGTCTTTACTAAAAGTGGTTGGGTTGAAGGCATATCTTAAAATAGAAATTTGAAACCGAAAAGTCTTCCGATTTCAAATTTCGCACCTTCTTATAAAGTTGAACTGCAACTTAACTGCTACAACATCAATACTTTACTTCTTGTTTTTAACTTGTTTAAATATTACAACTGAAAGAGGCGGGATGGTGATTTTTAGCGAATTGGGTCTGCCATGCATGCCTTCTTTTTTTGCTTTCATATCCCCCTTATTTGTAACTCCGCTACCCCAAAATTCAGTGGCATCGGAATTGAAGATTTCTGTCCAAGTACCACCATTACAACCTATGTGGTAATTTTCTCTGATCACTGGAGTGAAGTTGCTCAAAATGATCAGGTCGTCATCTGGATTTTTACCTTTTCTTATAAAGCTGAGCACGGAATTTTTGTGATCATTCAGTTCAATCCACTCAAAACCTTCGACCGTAAAGCTATTTTCATAGAGGGCTGGTTCTGTTTTATAAAGGTGATTGATGGCTTTAGTGAAATTCAGAATCCCTTTATGTGGAGCGAAATCCAATAAATGCCAATCCAATGAATAATCATGTTTCCATTCAGTGGTTTGCCCGATTTCGCCACCCATGAACACTAATTTGGTTCCAGGGTGGGTGTACATGTAGCCATAAAGCAATCTAAGATTCGCAAACCGCTGCCATTCGTCACCTGGCATTCGATCAATTAATGGCCCTTTACCATGCACCACCTCATCGTGAGATAGTGGCAGCATAAAGTTCTCCGTAAAGGCATAATTTAAACTGAAAGTAAGGTTGTTTTGATGGAACTGACGGTAGTATGGGTCTTTTTTAAAGTATTCTAAAGTATCGTGCATCCAACCCATCATCCATTTCATGCCAAAGCCCAAGCCACCCAAAAATGTAGGTCGCGAAACGGCTGGCCAAGCGGTTGATTCTTCGGCAATGGTTTGAATACCCTCTACAGCCCCGAATAAGGCTTCATTCAATTCTTTCAAAAAGCTAATGGCTTCTAAATTTTCCCTGCCTCCATATTGGTTAGGAATCCATTCTCCTTCTTTTCTGGAATAATCCAAATAAAGCATTGAAGCTACAGCATCTACTCGAATCGCATCGGCATGGCAAATGTCTACCCAATACATGGCACTTGAGATCAAGAATGCCCGTACTTCATTTCTTCCATAATTAAAGATGTAGCTATTCCAATCAGGGTGATAGCCTTGTCTTGGATCAGCGTGCTCGTATAGGTGAGTCCCATCAAATTTGAATGGACCATGGGCATCGCTTGGGAAATGGGAGGGAACCCAATCCAGGATAACACCGATTCCGGCTTTGTGAAATGCATCGACTAAAGCCAAGAAATCCTCTGGCGTTCCGTATCGTGATGATGGCGCAAAGAAACCTGTGCATTGATAGCCCCATGACCCAAAGAAGGGATGTTCCATGACTGGAAGGAACTCAACATGGGTGTACTCCAGATCGGAAAGGTAACTCACCAAGTCTTTTGCCAGCTCTTTGTAGGACAAGCTTTCCCCAGAGGGTTTGCGTTTCCAAGAACCTAAATGTACTTCATAGACCGAGAAAGGCTTATTGAGTGCATTCGTTTCTTTTCTACTCTTGATCCATTTGCTGTCTTTCCATTTGTAGTCGATTTCCCAAACTACCGAAGCCGTTTTAGGGGGAACTTCCCAATACAAAGCAAAAGGGTCTCCTTTTTCAAGAATTTGGCCACCAGCATTTGAATGGATTTTGTATTTGTAAACCGTTCCTTGTTTCAGTTCAGGTACAAAACCTTCCCAGATGCCTGTGCCATCCCAACGGGGGTAAAGTTCATAACCATCACCATTCCAAAAGTTGAAATCGCCAATGACTTGAACCGTACTGGCGTTGGGCGCCCAAACTGCAAAGAATACGCCTTTGACTCCATTGACCTCGATCAGTTTTGATCCTAATTTTTCGAAAAGCCTGAAGTGCTTTCCAGATTTAAAAAGGCCACTGTCAAAATCGGTAAATAGGCTGTGGGCGGTTATATGTTGATGCTTTTCCATAATTAGTTTTCAAGTATTTGTTTAATGCCTGTCAAAGGAATAATTACCCAATCTGGCCTAGCTTTGAGTTCGTAACCGATCTCATAAACCGCTTTTTCTAATAAGTGGTATTCAAGTAAGTTTTTGATTTCAGATTTATAACCGATGTCTAATTGGTTGTCCATCGCTGTCTCGATATAGCGGTTCAAGAACACAGCCGAAATGGCTTTGTAATATTTTTCGCCTGCTTCAAAAAGTGATTCTTTAGAGAGTTTGAAGCTATTTTTATCACTAAATATGGTGGCATACACCGCATAATGGAAAGACCTAAGCATGCCGGCAACATCCTTGAGCGGTGTTTGCTTTACTTTTCTGTCTCTAATTGTGCTTTCGGGTTCGCCTTCATAATCGATGATATAGAAATCATTGTCTTCAGTCATTAAAATTTGACCTAAATGCAAATCACCATGGATCCTGATTCTAGCGCTGTTCAAATTGGTTTCGTTAAAAGCCAAGAAGCGCGTAGTGATTTCCTCGCGGTTTTCTAAAAACTCTTCGGCAAATTCCCTTGCCAATCCCTTCAGTTTTTTAATGTTTTCTTCCACCAAAATAAAGCGAGCGTTGACTTGGAAGAAGATTCTGTTTTTGAGCCAAACTGTATAATCGCCATTGAAGGCAATGGGTGTAAATTTTAAGTCTATTTTATTGTTGAACAAAGCAATGTGCATTTGCGCTATTCTCAAGGCCATTTGCTCAACATTCCTAATCGTGTCTTCACCAATCAACAGCCTGAAATCTGACTTGAGACCAGATGGAGGCATCCACGACATTGAAGGCACAGTTTGAATGTCTTTAGTTACCGCAGCAGTAGCTTCGATCCTTTCGAAAAAGCCTTTAATCATGTCCAAAGTATGGTTCCAAGCTTCGCCTTTGTTTGGGATTTTCTCTTGCATAATCCCAATTGAAATGGTGGAATAGGGATTGATGATCCAACTTACACTGCCTGCATATTTGGGCGAATTCTTGTAGTCTGAAATGTCGGACAAGAATTTCGTTAACTCTAAATCTGGGTTGGCATCTCTAAAGAGCCTTCTGTAAGCTTTGAAAAAATATTTGCCGTTGTATTCTATGCTCGTATTGCTTTGGTCGAAGCCTAAGATTTTGGAGCCTTCGTATTCTGGAGCTGATCTCAATACTTTGCCTCTTTCAAATATCATTTTCGTGGCATCTTCGGTCAGGCTTTTTTGAGAAATCAATTGATGGTAAAGTGCTTTTCGGAAAGGCTCCCAATAAAGGGAATCGATCAAGTGACCTTCTGCACCATCAATGGAGATGGTAGCAATTATGCCGTTTTTTTCGATGGGTACTTTTTTCGAAACGAAAGAAAGCGTTAGAAAGTAATACTCTGTAAAACCTGCCTGAAAATTGACTTCGATGATGATAAAAAAAGCAGTCTCGCCATTTTCCAGCTCAAAGGCCATTTCTTGATTGATCTTAAAAGACTTTGCCTTTTGTGTTTTGGCAGCATACCAACGGGTGGTCATCATATAATCTGGGAGAATATGATGGCAAAGATCATCCCTAAAGGCTTCGTTTTTGAAGTGAGAAGCCCAGGGAGATGCTTTTTTAGTAATTTCAGTTTTGGCCATGGTCTTGGGTTTGGCTAAAAATCAATGTGGAAAATATGGTAAGGCACATGATTTGGGTCTAATTCGATGAAATTCCATTCTTGGTTCCACATATAGCTATTGCCAGTAACAAGATCGCGCATTCTCATTGGTTTGCCTTCGCTTAAGCCCATTTTGTATCGAGGTACTTTTACCCAACCATTCTGTCGGTTGTAAGGGTCTAAGTTAACAATGAAGAGCATATTATCTGTTTTGTCTTCGCTTTGTTTGAAATAAGCCAGGATTTGCTCGTTTTCAATAGGGCAGAATTCGATATTATTTGTGAATTGCAATGCTGGGTGTTCTTTTCTGATGTGGTTGATCCTTGAAATTAGCTGCTTTAGCTTGTTGGTTTTGGACCAGTCCCAAACTCGCACTTCATATTTTTCGGAGTTTAGGTATTCTTCCTTGCCCACATAAGCAGCATTGTCTATTTGCTCATAAACAGGGCCATACATACCGTAATTAGAACTTAATGTCGCGGCCATCATATGGCGAATGATGTATAAGTTTTCGTTCCCGCCCTGCAACATCCAAGGGTTGATATCAGGAGTATTCGGCCAAAAATTTGGTCTGAAGTAGTCTTTCAAATCCGTTTTCGTCAACTCATTCATATATTGGGTGAGTTCTGCCTTGTTATTGCGCCAAGTGTAGTAAGTGTAAGACTGCGTGAAACCCACTTTGGCTAGTCGTTGCATTACTTTTGGTTTCGTAAAGGCCTCTGCCAAAAAGAGCACATCTTGATCCACTTTTTTAACCTCGGCAATCAAGTATTCCCAAAAGCCGAAAGGTTTGGTGTGCGGGTTATCTACCCTGAAAATCTTGATTCCAAGGCGGTTCCAATGCAAAACAATACTCACAAATTCGTCCCACATATTTTCCCAATCCGGTGACTCGAAATAGATAGGGTAGATGTCTTGGTATTTTTTAGGTGGATTTTCTGCGTATTGCACTGTGCCATCGGGCCTCCATTTGAACCAAGACGGATTTTCTTTCACATAAGGATGATTTGGAGAACATTGCAAAGCAAAATCAAGTGCTATTTCAATCCCTAATTCCCCTGCTACTTTGACTAGTTTTTTGAAGTCGTCAAAATTTCCAAGTTCGGGTAAAATGTCTTTGTGACCACCTTCCTTGTTTCCAATGGCCCAAGGTACACCAACATCGCCCGGTAATGCCGTTGTGGTGTTATTTTTGCCTTTTCTATGGTCTGTTCCGATTGGATGAATAGGAGGGAAATACAAAGTATCGAAACCCATATTGGCGACATATGGCAGTACTTCTAAGCAATCTTTGAAAGTACCATGTTCTCCCTTTTTCTTGGCGGTTGACCTTGGAAAAAACTCATACCAAGTACTGAAAAGGGCTTTTTCCCTGTCGACTTCTAATACGAGTTCACGCTCATAAGTAGTTGCAAATTCTTTAGTTGGATGATGGTGGAAGATGTCGTGCAATCTGGTGGAGCAGGCTTCGCCAATGGCATAATTATAGGCCTCTGGATTCTTGAAGGCATCTATCAATCCATTTAGGTAGTCAGTTTCATGAGGGGCAAGCTTAGCAGCCTTCTCTAAGTATTGAATACCATCCAGCAACTCCACATTTACATGTTGCTGGTCGTCAATTTTGCGCTCAATGTTATGTTGCCAAGTAAGGGGATAATCTACCCAAGCTTCGATGGTGTAAATATAGTAGCCTTGTTTTTCGGCTATAAATTGACCTTCCCAGCCATTGTTGTCGGCTTCATGCATGGGGGCATGGCTCCATGTTTTGGACTTTTTAAGCTTGTATTTGATATGGGCGTTTAGTACATCATGTCCGTCAGCCAATATATCGGCAGTAACTTGAAAAACTTGTCCTGCAACTCTTTTCGCAGCATATGCACCTGCATTTATTTCTGGTCTTACATTCTCGATGACCGTGCGTTTTTGTCCTGATTTCATGTGAAATGTGTGAAGAATAGCGATTTGATAGGTTTTGGTTGAAAACGATTGCTTAAGGTACAATTCATCGGTCAGAAAGTAAACAAAAAAAGGTGGCTTGGGCTAAATCCCTAAGGTATTAAGTTCTGCAAACGATTGCTTGGCGTTGTGTCGTTGGGTTTATGGGTATTAACGAAAGGAGAAAAGAGTTGATTATTGCGCGATTTATTCAGAAGAGAGATGGCCTAGTGCAATTCTATACTCAATCGAGCAGGCTAGCAATTTTAACTACCCTGTTTTTAGTTGACTTTTCCATAAGAGTATGGTCAACCTATTTCAGGACGATACACGATACAGGCAGTTGCTCTATCCTCCCGAAACCTCGGGAGAGCTAAGGGACTTTTGTGTTTTTGTTCAGAATTAGACCATCTTCAGTATCCTGAAAAGAAAAAACCCCAACTCAAAATGAGATGGGGTTTTCTTGTGATCCGTTCAGGAATCGAACCTGAAACCTACTGCTTAGAAGGCAGTTGCTCTATCCAATTGAGCTAACGGACCAACGGGCTTTTTTGAAAGCGAGTGCAAATATATGAAAAACGATTTCCTTTTGACAAGTTGAGTCTTGAATTTATTTCCACCTTTAGCTGTTTGATTTTTTATGATGAAATATCGAATCTTTCCAAAAGCCAATATTAGCGTCAGCGAAATCTCATTTGGCTGTATGTCAATCGACCTGAATCGAGAGGATAACATGCAATTAATTCATGCTGCAATCGATGGTGGAATTAACTATTTCGACACGGCAGATTTGTATGACAAGGGAGATAATGAAAGCTTTCTAGGTGAGGCATTGAAAGCCAAAAGAAAGGAGCTAATTATTGCCACGAAAGTAGGCAATCAGTGGAGGAAGGATGGAAGTGGTTGGGATTGGAACCCTTCGAAAGATTATATTTTGAAAGCTGCAGATGAAAGCCTCAAAAGGTTACAAACTGACTATATCGACATCTACCAATTACATGGAGGAACGATCGATGACAATAGGGAAGAGGTGATCGAGGCTTTCGAATCGCTAAAGGCCCAAGGCAAGATTCGCTACTATGGGATCTCGTCTATTCGACCTAATGTGATACGTGAATTTGCGGCTAATTCTAAGATTGTTAGTAATATGATGCAGTACAGTTTGCTTGATAGAAGAGGGGAAGAAGCTGTACTATCGAACTTACATCAGCAGGGTATTGGGGTGATGGTTCGAGGTGGTTTAGCAAGGGGTGTTTTGGCTGGAAAAGAATCAATAAAATATTTAGATCATAGTCAGCAAAGTATTGATTTACTGTTGAATAAAATGAGAGTATTCTCAAATGAGAATACTGCCTTAAATCACATCGCTTTACAATGGGTTTTGAACCACTCAGCAGTCACTTCGGTTGTCCTTGGTATGCGTACTTTAGAGCAAGTTCAAGATGCTTTGGCATTGAATCAATCTACCCAACTTAGTCAGGCAGAATTAGACGAAATTGAGAGTGTTTTAAAACCAAACTTTTATACTGACCACAGATGAGTTTTGAGCATTCACAATTTTCGAGGGATTTGAAAATGGCTTTGGTTCATTATATCGAAGGTGAGAGTATTGCATGGGAAGGTATCAAAAACCATCTGGAAAATATGCAAAATGTTGATCTCGCATCTTTGCTTAGTGATGAAGAGAAAATTGCTTTTTTGGATCAATGTTTACAATGGGTTGACCAATGCCTTTATCATTGAAAATAAGCTCGAAAAATCAGTGCGTGAGTTACCCTATTTCTTTACCGAATTAAAGGTCGATATTGGAGGCTATGCCTTCTCTTTGGACGATATAGAACATGGCATTTTGCGGAAGAATGGAAAGAGGAATTTCAGGCCTGCGCCACAGTTTCTCGATGAAGATATCCGTCTGAATTTTACACCGAATTTTTTTGATCACAGGATCCATTTTGCGTTGAACTGCGGAGCACTTTCCTGCCCGCCTATCATTGCCTATCAAGCGCAACTTATTCATGAGCAGCTCAACTGGGCCGAAGAAAATTTCAGGCATTCCGAGTTTTTAATTGATCATGTCTTAAAACAAATTACCTGTTCTTCAATTTTTGTTTGGTATAGAAATGATTTTGTGGAAACTTACTTGAACGATCCTCAACTCAACAACTACAAGGTGATTGAGAAGGATTACAATTGGAATTTTAGGCATTAAGTAAATCGGCATTGCATGGCAACGATCAATAAATCAAACTTCGAATTTTTACAGAAGTTATCTGAGAACAATCATAGAGAATGGTTCAATGAAAATAAGGACTGGTACCAAAAGGAACATGAGAACACGATTGAGTTGGCCGATCGTATGCTAAAGTTGCTTTCAGAAACGGATCAGTTGAGCACGGCAAGTGGCAAGGCCAGTTTGATGCGGATCTATCGCGATGTGCGCTTTTCAAAAGATAAGAGCCCTTATAACCCACGTTGGGCTGGGAGCTTTAATCGTATTAAACCCGATTTACGAGGTGGCTATTATTTCAGAATTCAGCCAGGAGCGACAATTGTGGGAGGCGGATTTTATAATCCAGACGCTGACGATATCAAATTGATTCGAGAGCATATAGCGCAAGATGATGAACCTTTACGAAAGATCATGGCTGATGCCAACTTCAAAAAGATGTTTGGCGAAATGCAGGGGGAGAAGTTGAAAACAGTCCCAAAAGGATTTGAAAAGGACCATCCCGCACTGGATTTACTTCAGTTTAAGTCGATGTATTGTTTCAGGAGTTTCTCAGATAAAGAGGTGATGAGTAAAGATTTTCCCGAAAAAGCAGTAGAGACTTTTTTAGCCATAAGACCATTCTTTGATTTAATGACAGAGTATTTGACTACTGACATGAATGGCATTTCTCTTATCAATGCTTGAAACATGTCGAAAAAAGTAATATTTGAGTTCCTTGAAGCCTTGTCGGAAAACAATTCGAAGGAGTGGATGGATGCCAATCGTAGTTGGTATGAAGAGGCTAAATCAGAAATAGTTCATCTCTTCGAGCCGATCCTTAAAGAGTTGAAGGAGTTTGATCCTCGGATTGTGCAGCCAACCGCCCGAAAGGCAATCAGTCGCATTAACAACAACTTGATGTTCCATCCAGAACGGCCAACATATAAAGATCATTTCGGATTGGTCTTCTCCCATGGAAAGGGAATTGCTGATTTCTATGTCCATTTGGGCATCAATGAAACTTTGGTAGCCGGTGGCCTATGGCACCCTGATAGTGAAAAACTGAAAAAAGTAAGGATGGAAATTGACTATGAAGGAGGAAAGCTTCAGGCCATCTTAGATGCCGAACCCTTTAAGTCTTGGTTTCAGGTTTTTCAAGGAGATATTGTGAAAACCGCGCCAAAAGGCTATTCCAGAGATCATGAACATATCCATTTGCTTCGCCTAAAATCCTTTGCAGCCATAAGGCCCATATCGAGACAAGATATTTTAGGCAAAGACTTTCAACCAATCGTCATTGATTCTTACCGTGCGATTTCACCCATGATTGATTTTATTAATGTTGCTTTGGCAGATAATTAGTTGTTAACTTTATGAATCCTAAGCGATTCAAGAAGAATATTCGTTATGAAAGCATTAAACCTGACCTTAATTGTACTGTTCATGTCCTTCGCCAGCTTTGCGCAAGAAACAGTAGTTAGCGAAGCGCCTAAAATTGAATTCGAACAGAAACTATTTGATTTTGGGGTGATTTCTCAAGGAGATACCATTTTCCACACTTTTACTTTTAAGAACAACGGAACTGCCCCTTTAAGCATCCTTTCGGCTAGAGGCTCATGCGGTTGCACGGTGCCTAGTTATTCAAAAACACCAGTGGCGCCAGGACAAAGCGGAAAAGTGGATGTAAAGTTCAATAGCGCAGGTAAGCTTGGTGGGCAAAACAAAACGGTGACCTTAATTACCAATGATCCTTCCGCCAAACAAGTAATTCTAACTTTAAGAGGAAGCGTAGTTACTGCCATACCAGAAGAAGAATAGAGTGAATTCACAAGAAATAATGAGAGAGCTAGTCGAAAGATTAGCTTTTTTTGTTGGTTTCATTTTCGGAAGGAACTCAAACGCTGTGCTTAAGTAAAATTTAAGGTTTCGCTTGGGATAGATTTTTGCTACGTATGAATGACCTAAATCAATAATGTAGACTACAGTACAAGACTTATAGGATCAACATTTTTTTCAATCACCAACCTTGCCAATAAATAACTTATGGTGCTTTCAGCTCCTTGATTGAGGTTGACTTGATGTTCTTCTAATCCATCGTAACAGCCACCTGTAACAGGATTGTAAATGATTTGATGCAAGTGATTTTCTCCTAAAAACCAGTTGAAAGCGATGTTCATTTTATCCAAGTATTTTTCATCTTTTGTGACATTAAAAAAGGTATTTAAAGCCAAAATAGTATAGGCCACCTCAATAGGTTGTTCGCCAAAGTGGTTTTTATCTTTTCCTTTATGATGCCAGCCCCGATTAGAAATGACTTTGATTTCTTTACCATCAAGGGTGATATCTAATAGAAAATTGAAGGTTTCAAAAGCGATATCATTAAATCGCTCATTTTTAGTGCATTCCCCTGCTAGCAGCATGGCCTCAGGAATTACTGCATTGGCGTAGGTAAGATAATTTTCATACCATTGCCAGTCGTTATTGGAAACACCTTGGTATTTGGATGCTAAATTATCAGCGAGCTTTGTGATGAGCTGCAGATTAGAACTGTCTTTTTTGAAAAGAGAATGGAAATACAAGCCTTTGATGCAGAAAGCGATGGCTCTAGGAGACTGTAATTGATGGATTGTGGGAATTGCTTTTTGAAAAGCAGCTTCCACTTGGGCTTGTAAATTAAAATCCAACAATTGTTTTAAAGATAGATATTCGCCTAGTGCCCAAATGGCTCTTCCGTTGGCGTCCTCGAGATTTTCATCTTTGTTTTTGTCATAAAAGCACTGGTTTGAAGTGACATAGTTGAGAAACGACCCATCCTCTTGCTGGCAAAACAGAATAAACCTCAAATAGGTATTGATCAAAGGCAAATCGCTGAATTTTCCTGTTAATTCAAAGTGTTTCGCAACAGCAATTAAGGCTCGGGCATTATCATCGATTGTATAGCCTGAATTCAAATCGGGATCCGATATCTTGGCGAATTGGATCATTCCAAAGTCAGTAGTCATTCGAGCAATGTGCCTCAAATTGATTTCAGGGATTTTATAATTCAGCTTAAAATCGCTGTTTTTTAGAATTGTTTTCGCAAGCTTGGTATGGGCAATGGCTGCATTTTGCCAAGCTGTAGGGCTTATTCTGTGCAATGCATTTAATCGCATATTCTCCATCATTTCAGGATTTGAAAGGATTAAAATAGCAGCGTCTGCAAGTTGTTGTGAATTCCCAAAATCAAAGTTAATGCCCGCTCCGTCAAGTAATTCCAAGGAGTGCGGAATTGGGGTGGATAATACTGGGCAAGCAGCTGATAGCGCATAGACTAATGTGCCGCTCACGGCTTGCTGAGGGTCTTTAGATGTGAAAAAATATACATCTGTTCGCTGTAAATATTCCAACAACACCTCCAAAGCCAGATATTTGTTGATAAATAGAACGTTGGTTTCTATTTTCAATTCCTTCACTTTATTAAGTAAATATTCCCTATAAATTTCTCCATCTCTTTTGATCACTTCTGGATGTGTTTTTCCTATGATCAAGTATAAGACATCGGGAAATTTGGCTACAATTTGAGGTAAAGCATCCAAGGCCGTTTCAATACCTTTTCCTTCACTGATTAGACCAAATGTGGAGAAGATGATTTTGTTTTTGAATGGAGTGGATCTTTTTGAATTAAGGTGCCAAGGTTTAATAAGGTGAGTTCCGTGAGGAATGATATTTATTTTTTTGTTGTCTGTTGAATATTCGTTTTTGAGTATGTCGGCAGACAGATTTGTCATTACAATCACCTGACTCGAGAGTGTAATTATTTGTTGAATCACAGCTTTTCTTTCATTGCTTGGATTGGTGAGTACGGTATGAAATGTAGTGATGACAGGCTTATTAATTCTGCATAAAAATTCGAGTAGGAAGTCTCCAAGTTCGCCACCATACAAGCCAAATTCGTGTTGTAAGTAAATTACTTTAATTGCTCCATTTGCATTCAGCTTTAAGGCTAGTCTTCGGTAATCTTCTTTCAGGTCTGTTGCTAAAGAATAGGACACTTTCGATGGGTATCTTAAAACACAGTTCCCTTTTTGCAAAGCGCAAACTTTGATTACAAAGCTATCGCTGTACTTGTCTTCAATGGCTTCAATCAAATCTTGGCTATAAGTTGCTATCCCACATTTTCGAGGTGGGAAAGAGGTTATCATCACTATTTCGTTAGAAGTCATCGTTTGATTCTATATGCCAACAATTCAGTAATTAATGCCTCTAAATTCAATGAAGCGACTGCGATTCTTTTATCTGCAGCACCATAATAGATGTATAAAGTATCATCAAACAATGAGGTTCCTGTCGGGAAAACTACATTGTTAACATAACCAGTAAGCTCCCAGGGGAATTCTGGCTCAAATAGTGCATAAGGTAGTCGTGCTATTTCTTTTGTGGGGTCCTTTAAGTCCAGCAAAGCTGCGCAAGCCGTATAGACGTAGCCTTTTGCCGTGTCATGAACACCATGATAAATTAATAGCCAGCCGGCTTGGGTTTCAATAGGAGGACAACCCCCACCGATGTATCCGATTTCATGATCATAAACCGAAGTCATCAATATGTGCTCATTGAAATGCAGTAAGTATTCATCCCAAAATTCCTTTGTGAGGTGTTTCATGCTTTTTACTGAGGTGATTTGAATATCAGGTCTAATTCGATGTAAAAAGTAAAATTCCCCATTGATGAGCTTAGGGAAGAAAATGAGATTTTTATCCCAGAGCAATAGTTGTTTATCTGGGTTGCTTTTGATGTTGTTGTGCACATGAAATCGCTCATATTTTTCATTCAAGCATCCTTCAAATTCCGTAAGTCTGTGAAACTCTTCGTAAGTAATTTGAGGCACGATAACGCCATGTCTATTAAAGTCAATCAGATTGACAGAAGTAGCATATGAGCCTAAGGCATTGACACCATCATAGGCACAATAGCTTAAATAATACACATTCTCAATTTTCACTATTCTCGGATCTTCAATCCCGTGTATTTCGGCTTCATTGGATGGAATTATAAGCGGTTCTTGATTTCGCGCTACTACGTTTAATGGGCCTTCCAATTTGGCATAGCCAATTGTGGAAAAATTACCTCTGCGTACGGCCCGATAGAACATATGCACTGTATTTCCTTCTTGAATAATGGCAGGGTTTAGTACCCCATCATTTTCAAAATCTAGTTCAGTTTCTGTAAGGATGATGCCTTCATTTTTGACTGTAATCATTTGATTCAATTTTGGTTATTGGCACTCTTTTTCTTGCAATGCCTTTCCATGCACTGAGCAGGAATAAGCTCTTTGCAAATTCTGCCTCAGTTTTTTATGCCATGCACTTGTCTTTCACAGCCACTTCGCCATATCGAATGTGATTTTTTACCTCTACGCGCTGAATGTTCGAAGGCGCATGCATGATGGGTTTTCCCAACCAACTTCAGGCTATTATTCATTACTATGAAGGTGGCTTTTCATGTAAAGGGCGATTCATATGGCAATGCCTAATAGTGGCTTTATGTCCTTAATATTTGAAGCAAACGCTTATATGGCTTTTGAACTGAAATATTCTACAGCCTAATGCACGAATTACAACAGGCGCATTCGACAACTTGCCATGTTTCGTTCATGTATTTTCGATGAGCGCGTCTTCTTATTAAATCCCAATAAGGATTTCAGTGTGCCTAAGGATATAAAGGTTGCTAGTTTAACCATTTGAGGCATTACACATAAGTAATGCATGTTTATATAAATCACAGGTTTTTAATAATTGAACCACCTTTGGGATTGGTGGAAATTACCTGATCTTTCTTAGCATGGGAGTGGGTAAGGCAAAATGAATAGTAGGTGGATCCATTTTAATCAGCTTAGCAGCTGTAAAATCGATACTAGAGGTTTTCTAGGTTGACTTTTCTTTTTTTACCTAATTTTTTATAGAAAGTAGGGGGGTGTCCGGTTACTTTTTTGAATTGACTGGACAAGTGAGCCACACTACTGTAATGCAATTTGTAGGATATTTCGGAAAGATTTAATTGATCATAAAGTATGAGTTCCTTGGCCCTTTCGATTTTGTGCTTTATGATAAATTGCTGTATTGTAATTCCTTTGACCTCAGAAAATAGGTTCGACAGGTAAGTATAATCATAACTAAGTTTTTCACTGATATATTCAGAATAGTTGACCTTAGGGACCTCATCAGTGTAGTGAATCATCTCTATGATTACATTTTTTATTTTGTCAATAATGATGTTTCTTTTATCATCGAGTAGCTCGAGCCCAGAGAGTGCAAGATTATGTTTAAGTAATGCTTTTTGTTCTTCGTCAATAGTTTCTAAAATTTCAATCATGCCAAGCTCAACACTGGTATGGTGCAGCCCAAGTTTTTCCAGTTCTTGCTTCACCATAAGTTTGCATCTTAAACTCACCATGTATTTGATGTATAATTTCATAATTTTAGAAATTATGTAATTTCCAATAGTGTGAATTTTTCACACAAGTGAATTGCTTGACTTAAATTATCTTATTCAAACACTAAAATAGATAAGCTTAGTCGAAATCTTCATAGCCACTCTTTATTACAGTGGAGATCATTTTAAATTGCTTATTCGCTGTAAAGTGATGTCGTTGATTACTAGGAATAATAATCCCCTCTCCAAGACCTAATTGGTATTCAATTTTATTCATGGTAAGGCTTGCCGTGCCATGAATAATCTGAATATAGGTATCGAAAGGTGAGGTTTTTTCCGCCAGTTCTTCCCCAATGTCAAAAGACAGCGCTGTGATGTTTCCCGTAACTTTTTTGATGATGGTTTTGCTTACTACTGCGTTCGGTATATATTGGATTATCTCCACTATGATGTGAGGAGTGGCTTTCTCGATTTCATTATCAATTGATTTCATAATCTTGCTTTTTTAATTACTGTTAACACTTAGGGTAAGCCAATTGCACTTACACATTCTGTAGATGTTGATCCTGAAAAGCGATCTGCGAGCTGATGAGCTAAATCTTCCCCTTTCAAAAAGCGATGCATGAAAGCTAACATATTGTAATACTACGATTTTAAATTTGAATTTTTTTAGAATTTAGTTTAAATAATAAATTATGGATTTTTAGAGTTAGGGTTACTTATTTAGTTCTCAACTACTTGTAATTCAGTATTTTATATGTTATCTTACATCAAAGATAGCAGGCAATGAAGTTACTAAAATTTGACAGAAAAAGCTTTGAGGGTCGCTTCGGTTCG
>Ga0210046_1000191_pt1 | contig 65977 bp, 47 predicted proteins | sample CryGeyCG2114_250_FD_185461 | JGI IMG/M metagenome (GOLD analysis project Ga0210046, IMG submission 185461) | Groundwater microbial communities from aquifer - Crystal Geyser CG18_big_fil_WC_8/21/14_2.50 (SPAdes) (version 2) | ecosystem: Environmental > Aquatic > Deep subsurface > Groundwater ...
AACACTAGTTGGTGTAAATTTATCAAATTATTTTTCAAGCTTTTTGTTTGGTATGAAAGGCAGAAACTCATATTCATTGGAAACTGGTAAAATTGAAGAAAGTGGTGAAACTCAAAGATTTTCAATGTCTTTAATATTTGGTATTGATAAAGATGATTTATTCCGACGAAAGAAAACAGTTCAGCAAATTTATAATGCTAGTTATCGTTTTGCAAAGCCACCAGAAAAACCAGTACTTACTGCAATTGCGGGCGATGGTAAAGTTACGTTGTATTGGGATGATAGAGCTGAAAAAACATTTGACGCATTTTACCAAAGATACAACTTTGAAGGTTACAGAATTTATAGATCAACAGAAGCAAATTTTATTGAAAGTAAAACTATTACTGACGCATATGGTAAAGCCACATTTAGAAAACCGCTTGTACAGTTTGACTTAATTGACGGAATTAAAGGGCTTCATCCAATTGATGTAAATGGAGCTTTATTTAATTTAGGAGATGATTCAGGATTAAAACACTCTTTTATTGACAGTACTGTGCAGAATGGTCAAACCTATTATTATGCAGTTTCTGCTTATGATAAAGGATATATTGTTACAAATATAGTTGGTTCTACAGAAGGTATTCCTCCTTCTGAAACAGCAACAATATTTAGAACGGATGTAAATGGAAATATAACTGTTGATGTTAATACTGCTGTTGTTACTCCAAGAGCTCCAGCAGCTGGTTTTATTGCACCAGAGATTTCTGAATTATTTGTCTCTGGACCAGCTACAGGTTCAGTTTCAATAGATATACTTGATCAAGATTCTGTAAAAAACTTTCACACATATAGATTGGAATTTAAGAATGATGAACCATTTAATAATGGCTCTAAACCTTTTTATTCCTTAATTGATTATACGGATAAAGATACTTTACTAAATAATATTCAACTTTCTGGATTGGAAGAACAAACAAAAGTTACTGATGGTTTTTCAATGTATATTAAAAATGATTCGCTTGTTCAAGTTGATAACGATAAAACAAAATGGCTAAGTGGAAGTAGTAATTTCATCATGTCAGTTGGTTTTGATTCTCGTTATTCTGCGGCATATCAAGGGAAAAGAGTGGATTATCCAGCAGATTTCAAAATTACTTTAACTGAGCCTGGTCAAGGTCAAATATCATATCCAGCAACTTCATTTAGTCAGCCGATACAGTCAAATGTGTTAGTAGAAAACTTGACAGAAAATAAAGATAGTATTCAATTTATTTTTAGAGATGAAAACAAGAATGAAATCTTTGACGAAGGAGATGCTATATTTATTGTTTATGGAGATTCTGTTGGTAAACCAGTTGTTAACAGAAGTGATATTCGCATTACTTGGTCTTTATCAATTATTAGAGATACTACAATAGCAGAAGAACTTCAAAAGGCTCCTGAATTTGGAGATGTCTTTAAAATAGTTACAAAAAAACCATATAGAACAGGTGAATACATCGAGTTTGTTACAAAATCTCAAGGCTTTGATAAATCAAAAGCTAACTCAGATTTGGATAATATAATTGTTGTTCCAAATCCATATTCTGGAGCTGCAAGCTGGGAACGTACCTCAAGCAGTGTTGGAAGAGGGGAAAGAAAAATACAATTTATGAATCTGCCTAATAAGTGTACTATTAGGATATATAGTTTAAACGGAAAATTAGTACAAACATTAAATCACAATACTACTTTTTCTGATGGTCAAGAAGCCTGGAATCTGATTTCAAAAGATGGAATGGATATAGCTTACGGAGTTTATGTTTTTCATATTGATGCTCCGGGTATAGGCGAAAAAATTGGTCGATTTGCAATAATAAAATAATTAATATTTCTTGGTATAATTATGTTCAATAAAAAACACAAAGCAAGTATTTTAATGTTTTTGTTAATTAGTATTACTGCTTTATATGGACAGAAAGTTTCAAATTCTGGAACAACTGCTGCAAATTTTTTAGAAGTTCCTGTTGGGGCTTCTGCGGTTGGAATTGGTGGTGCGTTTGTAAGTATTGCAAATGATGCCAGTGCATTATTTTGGAATTCTGCAGGGATAGCTAATTTAGATAGAAACGAGCTTATCTTAAATCATATTGATTGGATAGGAGGTACAAAGCATGATTTTGCTGGAATTGTTATTAATTTGCAGAATTATGGCAATTTGGGAATTAGTTTTACATCTCTGTCTATGGATGATATGATTGTTAGAACCGTTGAAAAGCCTAATGGAACTGGAGAGCTTTTTAATGCTCACGATATTTCAATGGGAATAACATATTCGCGTGCTTTAACTGATAGATTTTCAATTGGTCTTACTGCAAAATATATTCAACAAAGTATTTGGCACATGAATGCAACGGCGTTTGCTATTGATATTGGTACTTTATTTAAAACTGATCTTTTGGGTGGACTAGTAATTGGTGCATCACTTTCTAATTTTGGAACTCCAATGACGCTACAAGGTAGAGATGCTAGATATTTCATTAGAGTTGATGACTCAAAGCTTGGCTCAAATGAGAGTATTCCTACAAATATTGAAATGGATACATGGGAATTACCACTGGTTTTCAGAATTGGTGTATCAACAAATATTTATCAATCACCCACAAATTCATTTCTAATTGCAGTGGATGCCGTTCATCCAAATAATAATTTCCCAAGTGTTAATATTGGCTCACAATTTTCATTTATGGATTACTTCTTTTTAAGAATTGGTTACAATGAACTATTTCTTCAAGATGCCGAAGGTGGCTTAACTTTTGGAGTTGGATTAAATTCCAAAATGCTTTTTAGTGAAGCTATTGCTAGTTTTGATTACGCTTACAGAAATTTTGGACGTCTAGAAAACATCCATGTATTTTCATTAAATATTAAATATTAGGTTGATGTGATTGCATTAATTGTATTTATATTAATGGTTTTCCAAAATGTTCAAAGTACTGAACTTAAAAGTAATGAGCATAATGTTGCTAAAAATAATATTGATTCTGAAGTTGTAGCAAACGTTGGAAATATTAAAATAACAAATGAAGAATTTAGACTAAATTATGAGTTCGGTCCTGTCTTCACTAAAAAGATAAATAATTCCAAAGAGAAGCATCTTAATTATATGATAAATGAAAAATTATTTGCTTTGGAAGCTGAGGCAATTGGGTTAGATACATCTCGACAAGTGATAAATTATCTAAACACAATTAATTCTGATCTTGCCACTGAAGAACTTTATATAGATGAAATACTTAGTAAAGTTGAAATTATGGATAACGAAATTGATTCTGTAATTACAAGAAAAAGTATGGATGTGAAAGTCAAATGGCTTTTTTCAGATTCTGAGTTTGAAATTAACTCTCTTAATTTAAAGCTCAAAAGTGGAATCCCATTTGTCTCTCTATTTAAGCAACGATATAAATTAAAAGAAGAAATTGATAGTAAAGAATTAAAAACTAACAGATATTTATTGGGGAAAAAGAATCCTAGTTTAGGTAAAATAGTAGATACACTTGAAAGCAAAAAGTTTTCAAAGCCAATATTTATGGATGATGGTTGGTATATAATTTATTTGGAAAGTTTTAATCAGCAAGCAATTCTTACAGAAACAGATTTTACAAGATTAAAAACAGAAGCAATAGATGCGGTTAAAATGATTAAGATGAATTCTATTTCTGATAAATATGTTAATAACCTGATGATTGATAATGTACCAATAATTAAAAGCACTGCATTTAGAATATTAAGATCGTATTTAAGCAACTATATCTTAAAAAAAGAATTATACGAACAATGGTCGCTTCCCCAAAAAATGGATGAAGCTTTAGCAGAACTTGATAATAAAAGCAAAAGCGATATTAGTAAACTAGTATTGATTAATATGAAATCGACTGAAGTTACTATTAGTCAATTTTTAGAGTGGTTTTGGCTTCGCGACCAATACATAAAATTTGATAATAGTTCATTGGAAGCATATACACTTTCTCTAAAAGATATCGTGTTTAGAATGGTTAGGGATGAGCTATTGACAAATACTGCTAAAAAGAAAGGATATTTTGAGTCAGATGTGGTAAAAAAACAATTCTCGTGGTGGCGTGAAAAAGTACTATCCAGTGCTTTTAAAAACTATTTAAGAAATACGATTAATGTAAGTTCTGATGAAATAGCACCGCAAAAAGGGAATGAAAAAGACATAAATATTGATATTGAAAAAGAATATACAGCAAAGCTATTTAGAACTATTCAGAAGCTTAAACAAAAATATTCAATAGTAATTGATGAAGATATACTCGATAATATTATTGTTTCTGAAGAGGAAAATCCGAGTGCAATTAGTCTTTATACAATAAAAAAAGGTGGGCTAATCCCACGAACTCCTTATCCAACAATTGATAGTGAATGGGCAAATTGGGAATAATATGCACATAGTGAAAATAAATATATTTATTGGAATTCTTTTTTACATATTTATTGGTTGTTCTTCATCCAATGAAAAAAAAGAATATGAACTTCTTTATTGGAGTTCTAATAATTCTCAAGAAATAGAGTTTGCTAAAATAGTTATTAGCCAATGGAATGAAATGCACCCAGAAGCAAAAGTTCAATACCAACCAGTTCCGGAAGGTCAGTCGAGTGAAGAAATTATTTTAGCCGCTGTTGTTGGGGAGACTACACCAGATGTTTATTCAAATATGTGGCAGGGTGATGTTGAAATTTACGCAGAGTCTGGCTCGCTCGTTGCTTTTGATACTTTGGACGGATTTAATGAATTTATATATGATAGATGTGATACTTCTGTGATGATTGAAAATACATCGCTTGATAATCATATATACCAAATCCCTTGGAAGATAAATCCTATTTTGATGATTTACAATAAAAATCACATTAAAAATCTTGGGTTAGATCATGCTCCATCAACTTATGATGAGTTTTTTGACGCAGCTGAAAAATTTAAGAAGGATAAAGATGGCGATGGATATATTGATCAGTGGTTTGGATATTCTGAGGTATTAGTTACTTGGTGGCAAAGGTTTTTTGATTTTTATCCATTGTATTTGGCTGCTTCTAGCGGACAACCTTTAATAAAAAATAACAAAGCAGATTTTGATAATGAATATGCGGTTAACGTATTTAAATTTTTAAGAGAGTTATATAAGCAAAAATATTTTCCACAAGAACGTTTGGCAACAAGAGAAGACCCATTTTTATCTGGTACTATTGTTACTAGGTTTACTGGTCCTTGGGAGATTTCTCATGCTGAAAAATATAAACCTGATGGATTTGAATATGGATTTCAACATATTCCAGTTCCCGCTAATTCTAAAGGACCAATTTACACATATGGTGATCCTAAGAATATTGTAATTTTTAATACTTGCAAAAAGCCTAACTTAGCATTTCAGTTTGCTAAGTTCCTTACAAGCAAGAAGAACGATTTTCAATTACTCAAACTTACTTCGCAATATCCAAGAAGAAAAGATCTTCTTACTGATTCTTTATTTGTGAAATATTTTGAAAAAAATCCAGAACTTAGAGTATTTGCAGAGCAAGCAAAATATGTAAGGGGAACAGATGCTTCTTCAGTATTAAAGGAAGTTTTTGATATTATTTCACAAGAATATGAAGCGTGTGTAATTTACGGTACAAAAACTCCTGAAGAAGCAATTAAAGATGCTGCATTTGCTGTCAATTTATTGAACTTATAATTAGAAATTATGAAACGAGCAAATAAAATGATTAACAGACTAAAAAATGATTATAATGTAAGTTACATCTGGCAAAAATTAACAATGATAAAAAGATGAAAACTAGAAAAATAACACCATATTTACTTGTAGCACCATATATACTGCACTTCGTAATATTTGTAGCGTTTCCTGTTATATTCTCAATTGTTTTAACATTTCATAAATGGAATATAATTTCACCGATGAAATTTTCTGGCTTAGATAATTATATTAGGCTTTTTAACGATACCTTGTTTCTAAAATCAATAATGAACACTTTTGTATTTTTAATTATCCATATACCTCTTCAAATATTTGTTGCGTTAATATTAGCAGAAATTCTTAATCAAAAAATATTTATGCGAGGATTTTTTAGAGCCGCTTTCTTTATGCCTGTTGTAGTTTCTGGTGTTGTTGTAACAATGCTTTGGCAGCAAATGTTTGCTTTCGATACTGGATTACTTAATAGAGTTTTGACCACAATCGGTTTAGATAAAGTTGGCTGGCTTGTTGACCCAGATATTGCAATGTCATCAATTGCTGTTATGGCAACTTGGAAAAATGTTGGATTATATGTAATACTATTTTTAGTTGGCTTACAAACCGTTCCACCGCACTATTATGAAGCTGCTGATTTAGAAGGTGCAAACAGATTTCAGAAGTTCTTTTACATAACTCTTCCTATGATTAAACCAACCATGTTTATGGTTATTATTCTTTCTACAATTGGTGGATTTTCATTATTTATTGAACCATATATTATGACAGGCGGCGGTCCACTGAACAGTACTATTTCTGCAGTTCTCTATATTTATAAGCAAGGATTTTTCTATTATCACATGGGTTACGCTTCAACACTGGGATTATTTTTTGCCTTAATAATATTGATTGTAATTGTAATTCAGAAAAAATTTATTGAGAGGGAAAAATAGTATTATGAAACGAGCATGCAAAGATATTTATTCACAAGCTAATGATTGTAATGCGAGTTACATCTGGCAAAAATTAACTATAATAAACAGATGAAAAAACTAATATTTTATACCGTACTTTTATTTGCAGCTCTCTCATTCATTTATCCTTTTATTTGGATGATAAGTGCATCGCTTGCACCTGAAAGTGAAATAGGAAGTTTGGTGCTATTTCCAAATACTTTTACTTTGGATAGCTACACTCAAATGTTTTCAAAAATTCCAATTGGTAGAGCATTGTTCAATAGCATTTTGGTTTCTACATTAGTTACTATCGGAGTTTTAGTATTTGGTTCAATGGTTGGGTATGCGCTTTCAAAATTGGAATTTAAGGGAAGGGAATTCATATTTTACGTTATAATTTTTACAATGACACTTCCATTTCAAATTACTTTAATTCCACAATATATTTTAATGGTAAAATTTGGCTGGGTTGATACATACGCTGCGTTAATTGTGCCATATCTTATGAACGCTTTGGCAATAATAATGTTTAGACAATATTTCAAAAGTATTCCTACTGATTTGCTTGACGCGGCGCGTATTGATGGATGTGGGGAACTTAGAATACTTTTTACTATTCTTTGGCCAAACGCATTGCCAGCAATTGTTACAATTGGAATATTGACATTTATGGCATCTTGGAATGAAGTATTGTGGCCCTTAATTGTAATTAGAGACGAAAGTCTTATGACAATGCCGCAACTTGTTACATTATTTGCAGTGGGTGGAAGAGCTGATGCACAATTAGGTGTAAAACTTGCCTCTGCTATTTTACTAGCACTTCCAATAATGATAGCATATCTATTTTTTCAAAAATATTTTATACAAAGTATGGCTTCAACAGGACTTAAAGAATAGAAAAATTATTTTATTGAGTTGCAATGTTTTTAGCAGATAATAAACTGGTTATCTGTGTAAATAAAGAATTAGAATTTTAGAGAGAAATTAAATTGAATAAAAAAAATATCCCCAATAAAATTGCATTTATAGGTGATTATTTACCCCGAAAGTGTGGTATTGCAACTTTTACATCCGATATATTTACAAGTATCAATCTCCAATATCAAAAAAATAATTGCTTTGTAATTGCAGTTAATGATACAAAGGAAGGTTATAATTATCCCAATGAAGTTAAATTTGAAATTGAAGAACAAGAACTGGCTTCATATCAACGTGCTGCGGATTTTATCAATTTTAACAATATCGAAATTGTATCACTTCAGCACGAATTTGGAATTTATGGCGGTAAATCCGGAAGTCATATTCTTGCACTTTTAAGAGATTTGCATGTTCCGGTTGTAACTACGTTTCATACAATTTTAGAAAAACCAACACCTGAACAATTCTTAGTAATGAAGGAAATTATTAAACTTTCTGCCCGTCTGGTTACAATGACGGAAAAAGGTAAATCTTTTCTTACAGAAATTTATAAAGCTCCGGTTGGAAAAATTGATATTATTCCTCATGGAATTCCAGAGATGTCTTTTGTTGACCCTAATTTTTACAAGGACCAATTTGGAGTTGATGGAAAACAAGTGATCTTAACCTTTGGGCTTCTTTCTCCGCAAAAGGGGATTGAAAATGTTTTAAAAGCAATGCCTGAGGTTTTAAAAGAATTTCCAAATGTTGTATATGTAATTCTTGGAGCAACTCATCCAAATCTTGTGAAGGAGCATGGAGAAATTTATAGAATGAGTCTTGAGCGGATGTCTGCTGATCTTGGAATTAAAAAGAATATAATATTTTATAACAGATTTGTTGAATTAGAAGAACTAAAAGCTTTCATTGGAATGTGTGATATTTATATTACTCCATACATAAATAAAGCTCAAATAACTTCAGGAACACTTGCTTATGCTTTCGGCTGCGGGAAAAGTGTTATTTCTACACCTTACTGGCATGCAGAAGAGTTATTAGCGGAAGGAAGAGGAATTTTAGTTCCTTTCGCGGATTCAAAAGCTATTTCAACAGAAATAATTAGTTTATTGAAAGATGATAAACGCCGTCATGCAATGAGAAAAAAAGCTTACCTGCTTGGTCGTAAAATGATTTGGAGTGAAACAGCTAAAATATATTTGGATTCATTTAAAAAAGCTAGGCTTCCCAAAAATGAAAAATATTCCCGAATATTTGCTGTAAAAACGCTTGAAGAAAAAAGGGAAGAACTTCCCAAGATTAAATTAAATCATTTAATCAGAATGACAGATTCAACAGGTTTATATCATCATGCAATTGGTTCAATCCCTAATTATTCCGAAGGCTATTGTACTGACGATAACGCAAGAGCTCTTTTGCTTTCAGTTCTACTTGAGGAAACATATCCAGATAATGAAATAATTCAGGATTTATCTAGCCGTTATTCTGCTTTTGTTAACTATGCTTTTGATAAAAAAACTAAGCGCTTTAGAAATTTTATGAGCTATGATAGAAAATGGATTGAAGATGAGGGTTCCGATGATTGCCAAGGTAGATCAATTTGGGCTTTGGGAACTTGTGCAGGCAGATCAAAATTCCCTAATTTCCATATGTGGGGAACACAATTATTTAACCAAGCTATTAATTCAGCAGAAACTTTAACTTCGCCTCGTGCATGGGCTTTTTCTTTATTAGGCATAAATGAATATTTTAGAAGAATGAGCGGTGACACAATTGCCAGTCAGGTGAGAGATACACTAACAAACCGTTTGACAAAACTTTATGATTCTGTCGCCGAGGATGAATGGTTTTGGTTTGAAGATATTTTATCTTATGATAACGCTGTAATTCCTCGTGCCTTAATTGTAAGTGGACAGTGGACAGAAAATGAGAAAGCTTTTGACATTGGATTGAAATCCTTACGTTGGCTTTTAAAAATACAAACTACGGAACATGGTAATTTTAGACCAATAGGTTCTAATGGATTTTATCGAAAAGGTGGCAACAGAGCAAAATTTGATCAGCAACCTATTGAAGCCTATTCAATGCTTACAGCCTGTTTAGAAGCTACACGAGCAACCGATGATAAATTTTGGCTTGAATCTGCCAGAATGATTTTCGAATGGTTTTTAGGCAGAAATGATCTTGAAATTCCTCTTTATAACACAAAGACTGGCGGGTGCCACGATGCACTTCATGTTGACAGAATAAACCAAAATCAGGGCGGCGAATCGACACTTGCCTTTTTACTATCTTTAGTCGAAATGCGCATTATGGAAAATTCTTTTCGTTCATTTAAAAGGCTCAAAGGTCTTGAACATCTTGAAAATTTAATTGAAAAACAAATAGTGGATAAACATGAAAGTAATTAGAACCGATGTAGTAATTAAACCTGATTATAAGAGAGTTCTCTACAGACCTTTTACAATTGTGTCTGAGGAAAGAATAACAAAAATTATTGGAAGAATTCTTACCCTTTCTGAGGCTGAAGTTAAAAACGAACTTAATCAGGTAATCACGGAATTTGAAGAACGCCATCAAAGGCTTCGTAAATTTTATTTAAATAGATTTGAGCAAATGAAAAAATATTTGCTAACGGATAAACAACTTAGTAATGATAGGAAATTATTAATTGGTGCATATTTTACACAAGAATATTCATTAGAATCAGCTGCACTTTTTAATCCGTCAATGGTATGGCATCCAGATCAATCAAATCTTGCAGAGGGAAGTCGTCGTTTTATTTTAAGTTTAAGGGCAACCGGAGAGGGACATATATCATCAATAACTTTTAGGTCAGGAGTTATTGATAAGGGAAATAATATTAATATTGATATTCCTAGTAGATATGTAACTACCTCTGAAAATATTTCAAATCAGATTTTTGAAAAAGCACTTTTTGAAAGAAAGTTAATTGAACTTGATTTGTTAACTGATTTTGCTCAAAAAGTAATTGACAGCCTGGATGAAAATTTTAGTTTTATTAATCTTGAAGAGACTATAAAAATTTTATTGCGTACCTTTAGAAAAAATGGTTTAGAGATTGAGTTGACCTCAAGGGCGATTTTATCATTGGCACTATCAAATTATGAAATTCAATACAATTCTGATCAAAGACTTTCTGAACGAGTAATATTTCCTCATTCACCTTCGGAAATGAATGGAATTGAGGATGCTCGTTTTGTAGAATTTATTGATGAAAATGGACAAAAAACTTATTATGCAACTTATACAGCATATGATGGAAAAGTCATTTTTCCACAACTTCTTGAGACTAAAGATTTTTTAAATTTTAAGATAAGTACATTAAATGGTCCTGAAGTAAAGAATAAAGGAATGGCACTTTTTCCAAGGAAAATTAATGGACTTTACGCAATGATCTCAAGGCAGGATAATGAAAATATATTTTTAATGTACTCTGAGCATCTTCATTTCTGGTATACAAAACAGATAATTCTAAAACCAACTTATCCATGGGAATTTGTGCAACTGGGCAATTGTGGCTCTCCAATAGAAACTGAAGCTGGTTGGTTAGTATTAAGTCATGGTGTTGGAGCAATGCGGGAATATTCAATGGGTGCATTTTTATTAGATAAAGATGATCCATCTAAAGTTATTGGTAGATTAAAGGAGCCTTTGCTCACGCCAAATGAAAATGAAAGAGAGGGATATGTCCCTAATGTGGTTTATAGTTGCGGTGGTGCTATCCATGATGATGAACTTATTATCCCTTATGCTATGTCAGATCATGCAAGTAGCATCGCAAAGGTGAATGTTAAAGAATTAATTGATGAAATGATAAAATAATATAGGCGATATGAAAATGATTAGATATGAAAATAATCCTGTTCTTGTAAAAGAAGATGTCCCTTTCAAGGTGAATAGTATTTTTAATCCTGGGGCTATTAAGTATAATGATGAATATTTATTAATGTGCAGAGTAGAAATGCCAATCGGAAGATCTTCATTTCTCATTGCCCGAAGCAAAGATGGTTTTAGTTTTAAGTTGGATACTAAACCAATTTTAACTCCAGAAGATCACAAGGACTGCTATGAGTATGTAAATTGGGGTATTGAAGATGCTAGGATAACTAGCATTGATAATAAATATTATTTAACGTATACCGGATATTCAAAATATAAACCTGTTGTAATTTTGGCAGAAACCGAAAATTTTAAAACATATAAAATTCTTGGACCTATTTCTGAAGCTTCGAACAAAGATTGTTCTATATTTCCAGAAAAAATTGATGGATATTATTGGAAGGTAGATAGACCTGAAGCTGAAGAACGTAGGGATATCTGGATAAGTAAAAGTCCGGATTTAATTCATTGGGGTGAATATTCTGTTTTAATGGAGCCTGATAAAGGGACATGGGAAGATAACAAAATTGGTGCCTCTACACCTCCTATAAAAACGAAAGATGGATGGTTAATGTTATATCATGGAGTAAGGGGATTTGGTATATCATCTTTGTATAAACTCGGAGTTGTTTTGCTTGATTTGAATAATCCAAGAATTGTAAAAGGTAAAAGTAAAGAACCAATACTTTCTCCAGAAATGGATTATGAAAGAGTTGGAGATGTTGGGAACGTTGTATTCTCTAATGGTTGGATTAAGGAAGATAATGATGATCTTAAAATTTACTACTCGGGTGCTGATATGAATGTTTGCGTTGCAGAGACTTCCATTGATAAACTTGTTGCATTATGTAAATAAGGTGCTTTTATGAAACAAAAATATATTATTCATATTATTTTACTAATTGTTATAACTTTTGTCTCATGCAACAGTAAGAGTAGCAATTATTCAAGAAGTAATACATCTCACTTGGATCATCTCTATGAGGAAATACAAGTTGATGGAACTGAGATGGCTATTATTCATATTTACAGTGAATATCCTGACTATCATTATGTCGGTGCTGAAAATGAAGGTGTTGCATGTGTTGATGATGTAGCACGTGCTTTAGTCCTTTACGTTAAGGACTTTGAATATAATGGAAATGTAGAATCTTTAAGAAAGTCAAAACAACTTGCAAAATTTATTATCTACATGGAAGCAGAAGATTCCACCTATTATAACTTTGTTTTTGAAGATGGGAAAATTAATAAAACCTTTAGAACAAGTATTTCTGGTTTTCAATGGTGGATGTGGAGAGCTTTATGGGCATTAGGTGAAGCTTATCCAACAATTAAAAATGATGATGAAGTTTTAGCAAGCGAAATGTTGAAATTACTAGATAATGGATTTAGCAAAACAATAAAGCATTATAAAATTTCTGATTTAACTGATTCTGAAAATGGAATAACTTTCCCGAATTGGCTGCCAGGTGAATCTGGTATTGACCAAACAGCAGTTTTAATTATGGGTTTATCCTCCTACTATAAAATCAATAAAAGTGATGATGTTTTAAAATTAATTAATGAATTAAGTAATAGTGTTTTAACTGTTCAGATTGGGTCAAATGACAACTATCCTTATGGAGCATTTTTAAGTTGGAGAAATGTATGGCACGCTTGGGGTAATTTACAAAGTTATTCTCTTTTAAAATCTTATGAGATAAATATGGATGAGAAATATCTTAACGCTGCACTTCAAGAAATAAATGGATTTTATAAATACCTAAATGACAATAAATATTATAATGAAATATTCTTCAAAAATAATAATGGTCTTATAGAAGACATTTCAAAAAGTAAATATCCCCAAATTGCTTATGGAATAAGACCAATGGTTTATGCTTGTCTAGAAGCTTATAAAATAACGAATGATGAAAAGTATGCCATACAAGCTGGAAATATTGCACAATGGTTGTTTGGTGATAATGATTTAGGAAAGTCTCTTTACAATAGTGAAACTGGAATTTGTTTTGACGGTATTTCATTGGAAGACCAAATAAATATGAATTCCGGTGCTGAGTCAACGATTGAAGCGCTATTATCACTACTGGAAATTGAACAAAACCAAGTTGCAAAAAAATCTTTAATGGAATATATAAATAAGTGAAAATGATTAAAAAATAATTATTGCACTAAAATTCAATAGCTATATTTTTGGGACAAATAATACTTATGGAAAAAATAGAACTCATAAATGATTGGGAATTTAAGTTATTAAATGATAATTCACATTCCAACAAATCCAAAATTGATCCAGGGAAATGGTACAATGCAAAGGTTCCCGGAACAATTCATACGGATTTATTGGATAATAAACTTATTGAAGACCCTTTTTATTCTGATAATGAAACGAGAATAAGCTGGATTGCTGAATGTGACTGGATATACTCAAAAGAGTTTACTTTTGATAAATCAGCAAATGTGGAATATCAATTAGTTTTTGATGGATTAGACACAATTGCAGAAATCTATTTGAATGATAATATTGTCGGAAATACAAATAATATGTTCGTTCAATATAAATATGATGTTGCTAAGTATTTGATCAACGGAAAAAATACGCTAAAGATTAAATTAATCTCTCCAAATAAATATAGTATTGATGAAGAGAGCAAGCATTCCAAACTTCAAGTGGCTTTAAAATCAAATAGAGTTTATATAAGAAAAGCGCAATACTCATTTGGCTGGGATTGGGGTCCAGAACTTACAACCTCTGGAATTTGGAAAGATGTTTATATAATAGAAAAGCCAAAAGCAGAAATTGAAAGTATTACATTTAATACTATATCAATTACTGGAGATGTGGCAGAAGTTGAAATTAAAGTAACACTAGAAAATAAAATTAAAGATGAACTTCTGTTAAATATCAAGCTTGATAATAAAGAGCAAATTACTGAAAATAGTATTGCTGTTAAAGGCAAAGAAAATACTATTCGATTGTTTGTCAAAAATCCTAAACTGTGGTTTCCAAACGGGGAAGGGGAACAAGAACTATATCAACTTAATTGCCAATTGTGTAATAAAGAAAATGATATTTATGATGAGCAAACAAAAACAGTTGGAATTAGAATAATTGAGCTGTTGCTTGAAAAAAATAATGAACCAGATTTCTTAATAAAAGTTAATGGGCAGTCTGTTTTTTGCAAAGGTGTAGATTGGATTCCAGCAGATTCATTTTTACCGAGAGTCACCAATGAAAAGTATTTAGATTTATTAACTAAAGCCAAAGATGCTAATATGAATATGATTAGAGTCTGGGGTGGTGGGATTTATGAAAACGATATTTTTTATGAATATTGTGATAAACTTGGATTATTAGTCTGGCAAGATTTTATGTTTGCATGCGGAGCATATCCTGAACATGATAGTATCATCGAAAATATCAAAAACGAGGTAACTCAAAATGTAAACCGATTGCAACATCATCCTTCAATAGCAATATGGTGTGGAAATAATGAAAATGAGTGGGGATGGTTTCAAGACCAGAAATCTCCAGTTAAAGAATTACCAGGATATAAAATTTATAATTCCATTATTCCCACTATACTGAAATCAATTGATTCCAAAGCAAATTACTGGCAATCCTCACCTTTTGGTGATGATGAAGATCCAAACTCAACAAATAGTGGAAATACTCATCATTGGGATATTTGGAGTTTTTGGAAAGACTACACAGAAGTTAAAAATGATAAAAGTTTATTTGTAACTGAATTTGGATTTCAAGGTCCAGCAAATATTGATACATTTAATAAATGCATTCCAGAGAAAAATAGAAATGCACAAGATCAAATATTTGAATTTCACAATAAGCAAGTTGAGGGTCCAGAAAGACTATTTAAGTTTTTGTCAGCTCATTTGCCTATCAAAACTAAATGGGAAGATTTTATTTATTTAACTCAACTCAATCAAGGCTTTGCGCTAAAAACATGTCTCGAACACTGGAGAACAAATGGCAGAACAAATGGAAGTTTAATTTGGCAATTAAATGATGTTTGGCCTGTAACTAGCTGGTCGCTGATTGATTCTGATTCATTGCCTAAAATGTCATATCATTTTGTTAAAAATATATTTTCTCAACAGATTGCATATTTCTCAACAGAGAATAATGATGTTATTTTAAGTGTCCAAAATCAGAGTAATGAAAAATTTATTGGTAGTTGCAAAATGTTTTTTATTAATACAGAAACTGGTAATGTGATTCAAGAAATAGAGATAGGTTTAAATTTAGAAGAAAACAGTAATCACAAAATAGATTCTTTTTCATCACCACAATATATTAATGACAAAACAATTTTATTTGCGGAACTTTATAATGAATCCAGCGAAATAATTAATTCTAATTATTACAAAAGTCTTGCTTGGAAATATTACGATTTAGCAAAAGTGGAAATATCAATAAAGCTGATTACACGAAATGGGAAAAAGTTTGTTGAAGTAGCCAGTGATAAACCTTCCTATTTTGTTGATTTATATGCAAAAGGAGTTGAGTTCTCAAAAAGAGGTTTTACGATTATGCCGGGAAATGAAATTTTAATAGAAATTATAAAAGGTGATAATGTCAATTTGAAAGAAAGTGATATTAAAATATTTTCGTTGAATGATTATCTAAAATAATTTGGAGTAATAAATGAAGTATATAAATTTAGGAAGAACTGGTTTAAGTGTTAGTAGAATATGTCTCGGAACAATGAACTTTGGTGCAATTACACCGAAGGAAGACAGCTTTTCTATTATGAATCGCGCACTCGAACTTGGAATTAATTTCTTTGATACAGCCAATGTTTATGGTGGTAAAGTTGGAGAAGGAATAACAGAAAAGTTAATGGGAGAATGGTTTGAACAAGATAAAGAAAGAAGAGATAAAATAGTGCTTGCTACAAAAGTATATGGCAATATGGGAAATTGGCCAAATGAAAAAAATCTTTCTGCTTATCATATCAAAAAAGCTTGCGAAGATAGTCTTAAAAGATTAAAAACGGATCACATTGATTTATATCAAATGCATCACGTTGATAGAAATACACCTTGGGATGAAATACTGCAGGCAACAGAGCAGTTAATACGTGAAGGTAAAATTATTTACGTTGGTAGCAGCAACTTTGCTGGTTGGGATATTGCAACTGCATGCCAAGAATATAGTAAAAGAAATATGCTCGGGTTAGTGAGCGAACAAAGTAAATACAATTTATTTAACAGAAAAATTGAAAGAGAAGTTATTCCAGCTTGTGAATATTATGGAGTAGGGATAATTCCTTGGAGTCCACTGGAAGGCGGTATGCTTGGTGGTGTAAAAAAGGTAAACGAAGGTAGACGAAATGCCAGCGAAGTAATGAACAAATATAAAAAGCATAATGATCAAATGGATAAATGGGAAAACTATTGTGCAGAAATTGGCGAAGAACCAGCTGATGTTGCACATGCTTGGTTAATTCATCAACCAGCAGTGACAGCGCCAATAATTGGTCCACGTACATTAGAGCAACTTGAAAAAGCAATGCGAGTTATCAATTTAAATTTAGATAAAAATCAGTTAGATAAACTGGATGAAATATTTCCAACAGCGGGACAAGCCCCACAATACTATGCTTGGTAAATAATAAATAGTGAATTAATTATTTAAAATGAAACCTGATAAATAAAAAAGAAATGAGTCACCAATGAAGAGCTTTAGTAAAAATAAATTTAATATAATTATTTATCTCTTAGCATTGGCAGTGGGGATAGACGCTCAGCAAATTAATATAAATCGTATTAATTTAATGCCCGACTTTCCGTCACCTTATTTAATGAGAAATTGGGAAGGCGTAACAAAGGGATATGATTCTCTAGTTTTTAACTTAGATGCAACTGGTGAATATCTTCCATTAATTCTATTAAATAACAATACTGTTAATTATCCAATTGATATCAGCTTTGGTTTGCATACAGTTGTTGGAACCACATCACCCGCATCTGGAGAAGCAATTAATGTTTTACCAGCTGTAATTGGCGCAAGTTTAGTTGGAATTGATAAAAGTAATCAAAACGGTTATAATTGGGTTAAAATGTGTCGCGAATATTTTAACAATAGACCCGAACAAAATGTTTATAAAAATCATCCAGTTGATGATACTTACGACGACTGGTGGTACGAAACAATGCCCAATGTATTTTTCTATCAACTTTACGATTTATATCCCAATACTCAAGATTTTAATTATCAGTTAAGAAGTGTTGCAAATCAATGGCTAAAAGCAGTTGAGAAAATGGGTGGTAGCGCAACTCCTTGGACAGTACCAAATATGAATTACAGAGGTTGGAATTTAACTACAATGACACCATATAATTTTGGAGTTAAAGAACCAGAATCAGCGGCTGCTATTGCTTGGCTTTTGTATAATTCATACAAGGAAACTAGCGAAGAGAAATATAGAATAGGTGCTGAATGGGCAATGGAGTTTCTCAATAATTATCCCACAAATCCATCCTACGAATTGCAGTTATCTTTTGGTGTTTACGTCGCTGCAAAGATGAATGCAGAACTCGGGACTGAATATAACATTGAGAAAATGCTTAATTGGTGCTTTGATGTTGGTCCACTTCGCGATTGGGGATCAATAGTTGGCACATGGGGTGGACTGGATATATCGGGTGTAATTGGTGAAGTAAACGGTTCAAACGATTATGCATTTTTAATGAATACATTTGAACAAGCTGGTGCATTGCTTCCTCTATTGCGATATGATGATCGGTTTGCAGACGCACTTGGTAAATGGATGCTAAATGCTGCAAACGCTTCAAGATTGTTTTACACAAATTATTTGCCAGATCACAAGCAGGACAGCGAAGAATGGTCACATCAATATGATACTAACTCATACATAGGTCATGAAGCAATTAGGCAATCTAACTTTGCTGCCTCACCTTATGCAACTGGCGATGCTATCAGCGGGGGATGGGGGGAAACAAACCTAGCCCTTTATGGTTCTTCTCATGTTGGAATATTTGGCGGCATAATTGATACTACAAATGTTAAAGGAATATTAAAATTAGATTTATTGAAAACTGATTTCTTCCGAGATGATGCATATCCAACTTATTTGATTTATAATCCCTACGATGTTGAACAGACAATATCATTGGATGTTGGTTTTATCAGCAATGACATTTATGAATCTACTAGTAATAGCTTTTTAATGTCTGGCGCTTCTGGAAATGCACAAATAAGTATTCCTGCAAAAAAATCTTATGTAATTGTAATAACTCCCACTGGTGGGGTAAAAAGTTATGACGGAAATAAATTTCTAGTAGGCAATATAATTGTTGATTATACATCTGATAATACAGTTTCCAATTATCCTCCAAGAATTAAAAGTCTTGGAACAAAACAAAATGAAATATTAATTAATGATTCCACAGATATTTATTGCACGGCTGTTGACAAAGATGGTGATAATCTGCAATATAAATGGAGTGCAAATACTAGGACTATTATTGGAAGTGGAGCAAATGTAATGTGGATTGCTCCCGAAGACACTGGTAAATATTTCATTAATGTTGAAGTTGATGATGGTAATGGTGAAACGGTATTTGAGCAAATTGAAATACATGTTGTAGCAAAGTTTAATTCTGCTCCCATTATAAATAAACTGGATGCCAACCCACGAAAAATAGATTTGAACAAGACTACAGAAATTGAATGTTGGGCAGTCGATGAGGATGGTGATCCACTATCATATAAGTGGCAAAGTTCAGTTGGAACTATTGATGGAAGCGGTTCAAAAATTATTTGGACTGCCCCAGGCGAAGAAGGGAATTACAACATAAAATGCACAGTAAGCGATCCTGATAGTGCCATTTATACCGATAGCATAATCGTTGCAGTAAGAGATTTATCCATTATTCATGATGGAAATTTAATATTGTTTTTGCCTTTTAACGGTAATGGACTTGATGAAAGCGGGAATAACAATGTCGTTGCAGTAAATGGTGCTAATCTAACAACCGATAGATTTGGCGCAATTCAAAGTGCCTATAAGTTTGATGGAATAAGTAACAATATTAGAGTTACTAACTCTACACTATTGAATTTCTCAAATTCAATTACCTTAAATTTTTGGATGTACATTAATAATCTTTACGAAAGAGAACAATACCCAGTATCACATGGCAATTGGGAAAACAGATGGAAGGTTTCTATTTCAAATAATAGAATTAGATGGACAATAAAAACTGATGATGGAATTGTTGATCTCGATTCTGAAACTGAAGTAACAATTGGGAAATGGTACAATGTAACTGCACTTTATTCTGGTTCAGATTTGGAACTCTATATTAATGGAAAACTTGACGCATTTAAATATTGGAGTGGAAGTATTGCAAGCTCGCCGTACGATCTTATGCTTGCACAGGCTTTGCCAAATAATAATCAAAATAATTTTAGTGGTAAGTTGGATGATTTAAGATTATATGATTTTGAATTACCATACAATGATATTCAAAAATTGTATGACTTAGAAACATCCGTTGATGATGAAACTAATAATTTACCTATTACTTCAACTCTATTTCAAAATTATCCCAATCCATTTAATGGACAAACAATTGTCAAATTTCAAATAGGCTCTTTTTCCAAAGTAACAATTGAGATATACAACATTCTTGGGCAAAAAGTGGTTTCCCTATTGAATGAGGAAAAATCGGCTGGTGAATATTCAATTAGTTGGGATGGAAAAAACAATAGAGGAATTAAAGTAAACACGAGTGTTTATTTTATAAGAATGAAGGCTGGTAATAATACATTTACAAAGAAGATTGCTTTATTAAAATAATTTAAATAATTGGATAAGAATTTGATGAATATCAAAAACATTTTTTATTATGCTATACTTTTAGCATTGTTTCTTAGCTCTATTATTATTTCACAAGTGGATGATAATCTTAAAATAATTAGCACAAAAGAAGTCGGTCAAATTGAAGTTGGTGGACCTTTTGTTGGAATTGAAATACACAAAAGTTTCCCTATGATTAATAGGATAAGCTTTTATTATCCAGTTGCCAATAGCATTGATATTAGTGAAGACTATTGGAAACGTGAGCAATATAGAATTATGTCAATGGGATTAAAAGTTGGGGATAATCCTAAGATCATGCTCAAAGAGGAGACTTGGAAAGTAAATCAAACTCCATACGATGTTGAATTCAGCAAGGATTTGCAGAGATCTGGAATTAATATTAAATATGAATTCTGTAAAAATATACCAGCAATGAGTGCTGAATTTACAATTGAAAACAAATCCGATTCAGTTAAAATATATGAAGTGTATCTCAAGTATGAATCAATCTTAAAAACAAGTCATACTTATGCAAAGCTTGATAGTGGTGTTACAAACTTTCGTGAAAATGGTAAATTAATTTCTATCGATTATTACGAAGCCCAAGCTGGTAATGCACAAGTATTCTTTTATAATGCTGGTGAAGAACCCAGTTATTGTGCTTCAAAATTTGTTGAAGGTAACGACTCTAATCCCGATGATTATTGGTTAAACTCATCTGAACCATTTGAACAAAAAGGAAAGGATTCAAAACCAGTTGTAGCCTTTGTGTATAAGAAAGAACTAGAGCCTGGAGAGAGTTTCCAAATAACAAATCTTATTGGTTCCGTAAATATTAGTGAATCTAAAAGTATAATTTCTAAATTATCGAAGGATTATAAAAAAGAAATTATTGATTATAAAAATTACATTTTAGATAATTCCACCAACAAAGAAATAATCAAAACGGGAAACGAAAATATTGATTTCACAACCGATTGGGCGTTGGCGGTTTTGGCAACAAATGCGCATTATATTGATTCAACAATTGTTCCAATGCCAGCGCAGGCTGAATACAATTTCTATTTTACACACGATGCACTTCTTACTGATTTAGCGGCTGTAAATTTTGATTTGAATAGAGTGAAAAATGATCTCACATTTATTATAAAGCATGCAGATGCAAATAATGTAATTCCCCATGCATATTATTGGAAAGATGGAGAATATAAAACTGAATATGCTGGCACAGAAAACTGGAATCATTTTTGGTTTACACTTCTTTGCTCGCGTTATTTAAAGCATTCTGGAGATTTAGAATTTGCGAAAACTCTGTATCCATACGTTCAACAAAGTATTAATACAGCAATGAAGAATAAAGAAAATAATCTAATGTACTCCTTTCGTCCAGATTGGTGGGATATTGGCAGCAACTACGGACCAAGAGCATACATGACTATCCTTGCAATTAAAGCTCTTAGAGAGTACTGTTATTTTGCTTCAGAATTAAATATTGATGCCAATGAAATTCAGAAATATCAAGAAATATCAGATTCACTTAATTCCAATCTTAATAATAAATTATGGAACAAAGAATTAAATTATCTAACCAATTTCTTTGAAGATGGTACAGAGGATAAACATATTTACATGGGTTCAATGCTTGCGTCGCATTTTGGATTATTGGATGATGAGAAAAATTATCACCTAATGGAAACTGCCAAAAAATATCTGTTGGATGAAAAATTAGGTGTTTACACTCTTTATCCAATGGACTTAAACAAACTAGCTGATTATATGGGCTTTGTTGAAGGTGAAGCTGGTGAGCCATATTATTATGCAAACGGAGGAATTTGGCCTCATGGTAATTCGTGGTATTTGCTAGGATTGATTAGCAATAAACAGTTTGAAGAAGCTTATAATTTTATGATGAAAATAATGACTATGGATGGAGTAATTAATAGTCCAAACGGTCAGCCGGCAATGTATGAATATAGAATTAGCGACAAAAACAATTTAGATAATTATGGAAAGATTGATAAACCTCAGTTTTTATGGGCTGGTGGTTGGTACATTTATTCACTTTATAATCTGTTTGGCATAAAAGAAAACAATTGGAATATTTCGCTGGAACCATTTTTACCAAATGATATTGATTCAGTAAATCTAAATATTATGGTAAAAGGTACACTGATTCCTATATCAATTAATGGAAAAGGGAAATATATTTCGTCAATTATGTATGATACAAAAGTTGTTCCTTCATATATTTTTAATGATGATAACACAGATTGCACAAAGATGTCTCTAGAATTAGGTGAGCTAAAGATGCCAATGATTTTAAAAGCCGAAACTAAAATCATTAATCCAATTTACTCATCAGAAAGGAAATTACTAGAATTTATAACTAATTCTTTTTCAGGCAACCAAGTTGCGATAGAAATTATATCACCTTTTTCTGTAAATAAAGTGTTGAACAATAAAATGGAAATTGAGCTTTTTAAGCAAAGTAAATTGGAAGATGAAAATTATAAAATACATCTTCGCTACACTCAGAACTCGAAAGGGAATAAAATAGAATTAAGTTTTAACTAAATAATAAGGTTAACAATGGCGCATGTTGAATTAAGAAATATATCAAAGATATATGATGGAAAAGCTAAAGCAGTTAATAGTGTAAGTTTTGAAATAAAAGATAAGGAATTTGTTGTTTTGGTTGGTCCTTCTGGTTGCGGAAAATCTACAACTCTAAGAATGGTTGCTGGTCTTGAAGAAATCACAAGTGGTGAATTATATATCGATGATAAGCTAGTAAATGAAGTGCCACCTAAAGATAGAGACATAGCAATGGTATTCCAGAATTATGCTCTTTATCCACACATGTCAGTTTATGATAACATGGCATTTGGACTAAAAATAAGAAAATATAGCAAAGACGAGATTAAAAAGAGAGTTGATGAAGCATCAAACATTTTGGGACTGAATGATTTACTACAACGGAAGCCAAAACAGCTCTCTGGCGGGCAACGTCAGCGTGTAGCATTAGGTAGAGCAATTGTTAGGAAGCCAAAAGTATTTCTATTTGATGAACCTCTAAGCAACTTAGATGCAAAACTTCGTGTTCAGATGAGAACAGAAATATCCAAACTTCACAAAAAGTTAGAAGCTACAATGATTTATGTTACGCACGATCAAACAGAAGCAATGACAATGGGAGATAGAATTGTTGTAATGAAAGATGGATTTATAAACCAAATAGCTTCACCAATGGATTTGTACAATTATCCCCAAAATAAATTTGTAGCCGGTTTTATTGGAAGCCCATCAATGAATTTTATTGATGGAAAAATTATATCAGAATCTGGATTGTTTTTTGTAAGTTCTGATAAATCAATAAAAATTCCATTATTAAAATCACATACTGAAAAATTAGAAAAATGTATTAACGCTGAAGTTACTATTGGCATAAGACCAGAAAATATTTCTTTATCCAAAAGTGAAGAAGAAGATTATCAAATATCAACTACCATGGACGTTGTTGAGCCGATGGGCAATGAAATAATTATTTATTTTAGCATTGGTGAAAACCCATTGATTGGCAGAGTTCAATCAAATCAAATGCTAAATACCAATTTCAATTATAATCTTTATCTAAATTTAGGGAAATTACATTTCTTTGAAGCTGGAACAGAGAATGTAATTTGATGAAAATATATAATTAGTTCACCATTTTAAAAAAATATATTAAAATAATCTTCATAAATTTGTTATTCTTTTGAAACTATTTTAGTATTTAGGTTATATTTGCAAGTTCTTTTATTAAAGTATTATAGGATTATTATTAAACAAAATATTAAAAATAAAATAAGTTTCTATTTATTATTTCTCTTACTAACATTTTTTACTTCACACACTTTTAGCCAAAATTCAGGTAAAATTAGAGGAACTATTACAGATGAGGCAAATGGAGAAGTATTAGCATTTGGAAATGTGTTAATCGAAGAACTAAATATTGGGGTCACCACAAATGACAAAGGTTATTATTATATATCTTCACTGCCAGTAAATACAAACGTTTCATTAGTAGTTTCCTATGTAGGATATGAAAGCAGGAAAATTGAATTTTATGTTTATCCAGATAAAATTAACAAATTGGATATTCAGTTATCTTCTTCTAGCGTTATTTTGCAAACTGTTGAGAAAATTGGTGAGAAAATAGTTGAAAAAAACGAAACTGATATAAGTCTCGAAAGAATTTCGGTAAGGGAATTAGAGGCAATACCAAAAGGAGTTGAGACTGATGTGTTTAGGTCTTTACAATATGTTCCTGGTGTTAATTTTACTGCTGATTTGTCCGCAAGATATTATGTTAGAGGGGGAGATAGTAACCAAAATCTTGTTCTTGTGAATGGAGCAAATGTTTACAACTCCTTTCATGCAATGGGACTTTTTAGTGTTATAGATCCAGAAATGATTAATACAATGGAGTTTTATAAAGGAGGCTATACTTCCGAGTATGGTGGAAGATTATCATCTGTTTTAAATTTAGTTACCAAAGATGGTAATAGAACTCGATATTCTGGTAAAGCCGCTGTAAGTTTTCTTACTGCAAAAGGAGTTGTTGAAGGTCCAATCCCAAATGGTTCATTTATTATTACTGGTCGCAAAAGTCATAGCACAAGTGTACTAAAAAATTTTTTTAATGATGAAACCGCACCATTTAATTTTTATGACGCTTCATTTAAAATTAATTTTAGTAATCCAAATTTTATCTCTGGATCAAAGATAATCTTTCATGGTTTCTTGAGTAAAGATAAATTAGAGTTTAATAATCCTCTAAGAGAAGATTATAACTGGTCTAATAACATTTTCGGCTTTTCTTGGTTTCAAGTTTACGATATTCCACTTTTTTCAGAAATTAGTTATACTACAAACAATTTTCAAGGTAAAGTTCTTCCAAATTTTAGCTCAACAAGGGAAAAAGAAAGTCAATTAATTGAGCATAAAATTGATTTGATATTTAATTATATAATAGATAATAAAAACGAAGTTGAGGCAGGGTTTCAAATAACAAATCTTCAAACAAAACTTTTTATTGAAAACTTATTAGGTGTTTATTCCAATATTGATGAAAAAGGCATTAATATTAGTTTATTTGCAAAATATAAATTGTTACAATATGATGAATTTGGGCTAGACGTTGGTTTAAGATATAATGTAGCTGGTTTAACTAGAGCTGGAACCGGATTTATTGAACCAAGAATCTCATTTACTTATACACCAAATCCAGTAATTGCTTTTAAAGTCTTCTGGGGTAGGTTCCAACAAGAAATAACTACAATATCAAATGAAAATGAGGTTATTAATGTTTTTGAACCATATATTTTAGTTCCAAAGTATCTTAAAACCCCACAGGCAGAACATTATAACGCTGGTGTGACATTTTATTTAACTGAAAAAATTAATTTAGTTAGCGAAGTATATTATAAAAAATCAAAAAATATTACTGAAATAAATTATGATAAGAAATTTGCATCTGATTATGATCTTGTGAATGGAGAAGCAGAATCTTATGGGTTTGAAAATGAACTAAATTATTCAAATCCCTTAATGCATTTTTCCATTGGATATACATTAGCTTATTCGTACAAGACAGTTAATAATTGGACTTATTACCCAAGATATGATTCAAGGCATACACTTAATTGTGCCCTTGAAGTAAATATTGGAAGTGGATGGAAATCAATGTTGACTTGGACATATAAATCTGGTCTACCTTACACTCCAATAATCGGGTATTATGAAAAGTTATTTCTTGATCCTGCTGAATTTAATACTAATATTTATAATTATTATTTCCCTCATTCAGTGTTGGGTGATAAAAACATTTCACGTTTACCGTCATATCATAGAATGGATGTGGGTGTTTCTAAAATTTTTGATTTAAATTATTTTAAAGTAAATATTGATGCAAGTATTACAAACATTTATAACCGAAAAAATATGTTTTATTATGATAGAAGTACAGGTGAAAGAGTCAATATGCTACCGTTTTTTGTCTCAATTAATGCTAAGGTTGAAATATGAGAATAACATATTTTGTAATTATAATTCTCATTTTCACATTATTCATTTCTTGTGATGAAAGCTTTAGTCCAAAGGCACCTTATGACGAAAGATACTCATTAAATTGTATTATCCGTGGAGATACGTCTTTTCAAGTGGCAACTACCTATAAAAGTTACAACGTTCCAAATATTAATCCTTACGAGAACAATGAGGATTCCTTCATTGATGGAGCATTTATTAGGATTTGGAGAGGTAATGATGAAATATCCATTTTTAGAGATTCAACAATGGAGAGAAATGATAAATCTAAATTTAATTCAGACATCAAATATTATTACATTAATGGTTTCATTCCTAATGAAGGAGACTCTTTAGAAATTGAAGCTTTACTTCCAAATGGCAGAAGATTACGCTCAAATACAAAAATACCATTCGGTGTAAAAAGGAATGAACATAATAGTGATTTGATAGTTACAAGATCATCTAAGGATTTTATTAGAACAAACTGGATTATTAAAAATCAAAACCAAATTTATTTACCTAAGCTATTTATAGACTATTTAGAAAATGAAAATGGGGTTAATATTAGGAAAGAAAAGATAATTCCTTGGAAGAAATTGAAAGTTAATGATGCTATTAAATATATTTATCCATCACCATCTGGGGATTATTTTATAGATTATGATATTGATATTATAAGAGAAGCTATGGAGGATATTTCAAAAAATGATACCGAAAAAGAGAAATACACAATTATTTCTATAATACTCGAGTTATCAGTTTTTGATGAAAATCTTACAACTTATTATTTTACAGTTGGTTTGGATGGTAATTCATTTGCAATTGGGCTTGATGAAGGGGATTATAGTAACATTGAGAATGGATTTGGAATATTTGGTTCATTTTTTACACAAAAATTTAAAATAGGATTATCAAAACCTTATGTAAATAGTTTTGGTTATATATTCTATGAATAAATGAGATGAAAATGAAAATTGGAAAAAATATATTTATTACGCTTTACACTTTATTGTTCATATTATTTTCATATAGTTGTGAGCAAGATATATCTGTAACTCCACCAACTAAACCAGTTCCACTGGGTTCAGTAATTATTCAATCTGAACCTAAAGGTGCAATGATTTATGAAGATGGCAGAATTTCCGGTATTCTTACACCTGATACACTTAATTGGTTGGAAGAAAGAGAGTATTATTTTACTTTACAAAAGAAATATCATAAAGATACTTCTTTTGTTTTGTCTGCTTTGGTAGATTCAAGTGCAAAGATTTTTATTGATTACTATAAAAATCCAACAATGTTGGGAAGTGCCAACTTTTCATCAACTCCTAATAATTCAAAGGTATATTTAAATAATAATTACTTAGGAACTACGCCATTTTCAATACCAAAACTTAAACCAGGTGCGTTTTACTATGTTTTCCAAAAAGATAATCATAGGTGTGATAGTATTTTAGTTCCCGTTTATAGTAGTAGAACAGCAACAGCAAAGATAGAATTAACAGATACGACTTATTGGGTTGATTATTCGGATAGAACATCAGAAATTCATGATTTTGCACTACTTTCAGTTGCTGTTGATCAAGATGATGTTGTTTGGGTAGGTTCCAATAATGGAGTATCAAGTTTTGATGGAAAGCAATGGAAATATTACTCTATCAATAACTCAGGTTTAAGTGGAATGATTATCAATAGAATTAAAGTTGATAAATACAACAATAAATGGTTTGCAACAGATAATGGTATAAGCAAATATGATGGTAGTACCTGGATTAATGAATCGAAACAAACAAGTTCAACATTTCCAGATAATTGGGTTGAAGATATTGAGTTACTAGATGACGGTCGAAAAATTATTGCTACAAAAAATGGTTTAGGAAGATCATTCGATAATGGCTGGAATGTTTCAAGATTTTCAGCATATGCCGATTCAAATTGGATTACCGATGTTGATGTTAAAGGTGATGATATTTGGGTTACTCACAAAAATAAAGGAGTACTACATTTGGGTACTGGTAGGGAATGGGAGTGGTTTTTTTACTATCCAGCACGTTATGATAAGGCAACAGAATATAATTGTGTTACGATTGCGGAAGATGTAGTTTGGTTTGGCCATAAAATTGAATATTATAGTGCAATGACTGGATTATCTTCGTTTAAAAATGAGAGATTTGATAAAAGCAGTTATAAAGCATTTTGGGGAATTGATGTTTATAATATTATAATTAAAAATGGCAATGAAAAATGGATTGCTACTAGAGATGGATTATTTGTTTTTGAAAATTATAATAATCGAAAATTTTACTCTACACAAAATACACCATTAAAAGAAGATAGAATATTTGATGTCGCTTTTGATTCAAAAGGTGATGCTTGGATTGCTACTTTTGGCGCTGGTCTATATCATTTTAAAGTTACTCAATTAAAATAAACAAGCCTTATTCATTGAAATCTGCGTGGTTCAATTTCCCATTTATTGTTTAGCTAAATTAATATTTAATTAAAAGAGAGCTAAAAATATTTTTATAATAATATTTATAATCTTGCATAATTATTTAAGTGAAACTAAATTTGATTATTGAAAAATAATTTGGTGAAAAATTGAACCCATTACACAATTTAATTGTTGAAACCGTAAAAATAATGCCTAAATCCATTATTTATTTATTTGCAAAAAAATATATTGCAGGTAAAACACTCTCTAACGGCGTTGCTGTTGCTAAAGATTTAAACTCTAAAGGAATTATGACAACAATGGATGTTCTTGGTGAATCCGTTCGTCAAAAAGAAGATGCCATTAATTTTGTTAATCAATTTTTAGAGCTTTTGGATACTATTGAAAAAGAAAAGCTTAATTCTAATATCTCAACAAAACCTACTCAATTAGGTTTAAATATTGATTTCGATTTTTGTGTTGTACAGTATGAAAAAATAATTGAGCGTGCAAAAATGTACAATAATTTTGTTCGGATTGATATGGAAGATTCTTCGACAACTGATAGTATAATTAAACTTTATACAAAATTATATCAAAAATTTCCTCAAAATGTTGGTATTGTAGTTCAAGCATATTTGCATCGAACAATTGATGATGTTCGTGAAATGGACAAAATTAAGACAAATTATCGTCTGTGCAAAGGTATTTACATTGAGCCAAAAGAAATTGCTTATAAAGAAAAAAAGGAAGTACGTGATAATTTTATTAAAAATCTAAATCTAATGCTCGATGATGGTTGTTATGTAGGTATTGCAACTCATGACAAGCCAATAATTGATAAAGCTTTTGAGATTATCAAAACTCATAAACTATCAAAAGACAAATATGAGTTTCAGATGCTTTATGGCGTAACAGAAAATTTACGTAAGCAGATATTAGATAATGGCCACAGAATGAGAGTTTATGTTCCTTTTGGGGACCAATGGTATTATTATGCTATTCGTCGTTTGCAAGAAAATCCACAAGTAGCTTGGACAATGTTTAAGAGCTTTTTGCCATTTACAAAATAATTAAAGGATTTAATGACAATACTTGGACTCGAATCTTCGTGTGATGAAACTTCAGTTTCCATTATTAGAGATGGTGAAATTTTATCAAATCTTATTTCTTCGCAACATTTTCACTTAAAATATGGTGGGGTGGTTCCTGAGCTCTCAAGTAGAGCTCACCTACAAATGATATCTCCTTTATTCAAAAAGGCTTTGGAAGAAGCAAACATTGAAAAAGAAGAAATTGATTTAGTTTCAGCTACTGCGGGTCCTGGTTTAATAGGAGCACTACTTGTCGGACTAAATTTTGGGAAAGCACTTTCTTATTCATTGAATAAACCATTTATTGCAGTTAATCATATCGAAGGTCATATTTTTTCATGTTTTTTGATGGAAGAAAAACCAGAATATCCAATTTTATCACTTGTCGTTTCCGGTGGTCATACACTTTTGCTTTTGGTTAAGGATGATTTAAATATTGTTAAACTTGGCTCTACTATTGATGATGCTGCTGGTGAAGCTTTTGATAAAGTTGCAAAAATGATTGGGCTTGGATATCCTGGCGGCCCAAAAGTTCAAGAATATTCCGAAAAGGGAAATCCAAAGGCAATAAAATTCCCAGTTGCTAACCTAAAAGGGGAGTATGATTTTTCTTTTAGTGGACTAAAAACTTCTGTATTAAGGTATATTCAAAAAGAATATCCAATTTTAGAAAAGATCACAGAAGATGAAAAATCAAATATTGCAGCTTCATTCCAAGATGCAGTTGTTAAAGCATTAAGCAATAATGTTAAAAAAGCAATTTTAAATTATGAAATTAAAACACTATCAGTTGTCGGCGGTGTTGCTGCAAATAAGGCTATTCGAAATAAATTAATACAATTAGCTAAAAAATTTAACAAAAAAATAGTAATTCCAGATATTGAATTTTGTGGAGATAATGCAGCAATGATTGCATACCGAGCAGGTAAACTTTTTGAAAACAATATTATTTCTGATTTAAATGCTGTTGCTTTTCCAGCTTTACCAAAAAATGCTTTTATTGCTAATTAAATATCAATGATTGATTTTAAATTAAAAAATATATTTATTTGTTCAATTATTCCTTTATATTAAAGAAGAATTAAATCATTTTTTGAGTGTGTTTTCATGTCAAAATTATTAGTTATTCCGTCAATTGATATTAAAGATGGACAAACTGTTAGAGTAGTTCAAGGAATTCCAGAATTAAATTGCCGTGCATATGGTAATGACCCTGTTGAGATGGCGATGATATGGCGAACAGAAAATGCAAAATTTCTTCATGTTGTTGATTTTGACCATTCACAATTGCATTCCATTAAAAATTATAAAATTGTAAAAGAAATTTGCGAATCAGTTGTAATTCCAGTTGAGTTTGGTGGTGGAATTAGTTCTTTTGATGATGCGCAAGAAGCTATGGATTTAGGGGTTACACGTCTAGTAATTGGCTCTCTAGCTTATACAAATCCTCTCGAATTTGAGAAAATAATACAGCAATTCGGAAGCTCAAAACTTGCTGCTGCAATTGATATAATTGATAACAAAGTTGTAATCCGTGGAAGAAAGGAAGTTCTTGATTTATCTCCATTAGAATATGCAAAAAGACTTGAAAATAACGGAATGAAAAGAGTTATTGTAACTGATGTTTCCAAAAATGGAATGCTAAACGGTGCTAATATTGAACTTTCAAAATTAATTGCTCAAAATACTAATCTAAAGGTTACTCATTCTGGTGGAATTTCCAAAAAGGAAGAACTATTTGAACTTAATTCGCTTACAAATATTGGAATTGATTCTGCTATTATTGGCAGAGCACTTTACGAAAATAAATTTGCTTGTCAAAAAATATGGCGGATTGCCGAATCTGGAATTTTTTAATTAAGTTTAAAGTAGTCATAATTCAATACAATAGGAGGTAATATGGAACTGATAAAAAAAATATTAGTACCAATCGATTTCTCTGATTATTCTAAAAAAGCACTTCATTACACAGTTGCTTTTGCTAAACAATTTAATGCCGAAATTAATCTTGTTTATGTAATTGAGCCTGTTGTTTATCCAGCTGATTTAAGTATGGGGCAAGTAGTTATTCCTCAATCAGAAATTGATTTAAGTTCAAAATCCAAGCAAGAACTTGAACAGCTTGCTAAAACGGAAATTGGGAATCTTCTTAAATACAATATTATTATTAAAAACGGAAAACCTTTTGTGGAAATTATTGAAACAGCAACCGAAATTGATTCTGATTTAATAATAATTTCTACTCACGGACATACAGGAGTTGAGCATTTGCTTTTTGGCAGCACGGCAGAAAAAGTTGTTCGCAAAGCCCCTTGTCCAGTCCTTACAATTCGTGAACCAATTAAGGGTTTTAGATTTAAAGCATAGTATTCTGTTGGAAATATTATTCGAGTAAAGTTTATGTTTTAATTTTATATTTGTTAAAAATAAAAAATAGGTTATTATTCTAAAACTAATAACTTATTAATATTTTTTTTGTAGATTTGACTTATCAATTAAATTTATAATTAGGAAATATAATGGATAAAAAGAAGAATGTTAAAACAGAAAAAAAACAGCTTTCTTCAAGCGTTGAACAATATTATTTAACTAAATCAAAAAAAGAATTACAATATAAACCAACCGAAAAAATACCGATAATTCAAGTTGATAATTTCCCAGAATTGGGTAAACTAACTGCTTTAAGATTTGTTGAGTGGTTGCAGAGCAATCCCAACGGAGTTGTTTCACTACCAACTGGAAAAACTCCCGAGCATTTTATTAGATGGGTGTCACGTATTATTAATCAATGGGATTCAAAATCTATTCAAGAAGTGTTAACAGAAGTAGGTATAAACGCTTCACAAAAACCGTCACTTTCAAATATCACATTTGTTCAAATTGATGAATTTTATCCAATAGATTCAGCTCAGCATAATAGCTTTTATTATTATATAAATAAATATTATTTCAAAAATCTTGGTTTTAATAAATCAAAAGCCTTAATGATGAATATAAATGAAATTTCAACTGCCGAAAATTTGCCATTAGAAACAATTTTCCCAGATAGTGTAGTTGATTTATCCTTAAGAACAAGATGGGCAAGTAATAGATTGGAGCGTTTACAAAAGAAAACTATTGAATTCATTGACGAATTTTGTACTAATTACGAAAAGCAAATTAGAGATTTAGGAGGAATAGGATTTTTCCTTGGTGGAATTGGTCCTGACGGTCATATTGGTTTTAATGTGCAAGGTAGCGATCATTATTCAACCACTCGTTTAATTCAAACAAACTACGAAACACAAGCTGCCGCTTCGAGTGATTTGGGAGGAATTGAAATTGCAAAAAATAGATTAGTTATTACAATTGGCTTAGATACAATTACTTATAACAAAGATGCAACGGCAATAATCATTGCTGCTGGCGAAGCAAAATCAAACATTGTGCGTGACTCTATTCAAAATAGTGCTTCAAATAAATATCCAGCAACTGTTTTACAAAAATTAGAAAATGGACGTTTTTACTTAACAAATGGTGCTGCTCTTCGTTTAATAGAAAGACGATATACCGATATGCTTGCTGAAGAACCTCTAAGTAAAGCAACAATTGAACGTGCCGTTTTTAATTTGGTTGTAGAAAAACAAAAAACATTACTTGAACTAACAAAAGAAGATTACCAATCAAATAAAATATCTAATCTAATTTTGACTAAAACTGAAAAAACTCCGAAAGAGTTAGGTGAAACAATTCGTAAAAGTTTGTTGGAACGATTTGAAAAAGGTTTAACGCCTATTGAAAATGAAACAATATTGCATACTGCGCCTCATCACGATGATATTATGCTTGGTTACTTGCCTTATATAAATCATTTGGTTCGAACTCCAACAAACACACATCATTTTACTTATTTGACTAGTGGATTTACTGCAGTAACCAATTTTTATATGTTGGAATTATTTAGAAATCTATTAGAAAATCTTCATAATGATTCTTTCACAAGTAGATTTGACGAAGGTTATTTTGACCCAGCAAATATTGAAGGTAAAAACAGAGATGTTGCATTGTATTTAGATGGAATTGCAGAACACTCTGCTACTCTTAAAATTGAAGCTGTTTCGAGACGACTTGTAAGAAACATGATTGAAATTTATGAAGAGGATAATCCAGTTTATTTACAAGATAGGGTCGAAGAATTAATCAATTATTTCGAAACTCAGTATCCTGGTAAAAAAGATATCCAACATGTTCAAAAATTAAAAGGAATGCAACGTGAATGGGAAGTTGAAATTCTTTGGGCTTATTATGGATTTTCAGTTGAGGATATTTCTCATTTAAGATTAGGGTTTTATCAAGGTGATATTTTTACCGAAAATCCAGAAATGGGACGTGATGTTATCCCTGTTGTAAATTTGTTGAAAAAAATTAAACCTACAATTGTTACAGTTGCATTAGACCCAGAAGGAAGTGGTCCAGATACTCATTACAAAGTTCTTCAAGCTGTTTCTGAAGCATTAAAGATTTATGAAAAAGAAACTGGTAATTCAAATATTAAAGTTTGGGGATATCGAAACGTTTGGTTCCGATTCCATCCAGCAGAAGCAAATATTTATTTGCCGGTTAGCCTTGGTTCCTTTGCAATTTTGGAAAATACTTTTATGAAAAGTTTTGGTTCGCAAAGTAATGCAAGTTTCCCAAGTTGGGAATATGATGGTCCATTCCATCGGTTGGCTCAACGTATTCAAGTTGACCAATATAATATTATGAGAACTTCGCTTGGGAAAGAGTATTTCTTAAATCATGATTATAAAAGGGTATGTGCAGCTAAAGGAATGATTTTCTTGAAAGAACTTACACTTGAGGAGTTCTACAAACATTCTATTGAATTAAAAAAATTAACTGAAAATTCTTAATTTATTTATTATGATTTTTTATTAAGGGGTGTTTATTCACCCCTTTTTTATTTTAAATATTTTAATCTGAATCCTTTTATAGACAAAAACATCTTACAAATTAACAATTTTAATTTATAATAATAAAAAGGATAAAAAATGACTGAGATATTAACAAAAGCCGATTTTTTAACTAAAATATTCGACTATGAAAATAAAAAAGATTGGGATTACCAAGGTGAAGTTCCAGCATTAATTGATTTTTATGCTGATTGGTGCCAACCATGTAAAATGGTAGCTCCTATTCTTGAGGAATTAAGTAATGAATACGATGGAAAATTAAAAATTTATAAAATAAATACAGAAGTCGAAGAAGAATTGGCAGGTATATTTGGAATTAGATCAATTCCATCACTTTTATTTATTCCAAAAGATGGGAAACCTCAAATGGCTCAAGGTGCCTTACCAAAGGAAAACCTTAAAGAAGCAATCGAAAGTGTGTTATTTTCTGTTGATAAAATTGCTTAATTTCCATATCTTTACAAGTTAGATACTTGCATTTTTAAACTGATCAAATTTTGGTCAGTTTTTTTATATTTTTAAACTAAATGGAACCTTAGTCTAAGAATATTTGTATAGGCACTACAATTTTTTATATACTTCGTGGGAGTTATATTTTGAAAATAACTAAGCAATTTACAAACCGTGAAAGCCAAAGTTTAGACAGATATTTACAAGAAATTGGTAAAGTGGATCTTATTACTGCCGATCAAGAAATTGAATTAGCAATTAAAATTAGAAATGGAGACCAAGTAGCCTTAGAAACACTTACAAAAGCAAATTTACGATTTGTGGTTAGTGTTGCTAAACAATTCCAAAATAAAGGTTTACCGTTAAGTGATTTAATAAACGAAGGAAATATTGGGCTAATTAAAGCAGCTAAAAAATTTGATGAAACTCGTGGATTCAAATTTATTTCTTATGCAGTTTGGTGGATTAAACAATCTATTATGCAAGCTATTGCAGATCAGTCAAGGATGGTGCGTCTCCCACTTAATAGAGTTGGTGCATTAACAAAAATTTCTAAAATTGCATCAGTACTTGAACAAGAGTTTGAAAGAACTCCTTCAACTGAGGAGATTGCAAAAGAACTTGAAATGGATGTAAATGATGTTGCTTATGCTTTAAAAGTTTCTGGACGCCATGTTTCTGTTGATGCACCTTTTTCACAAAGTGACAATGATAAAAGTAGTTTGCTTGATGTAATTTCAAACAACGAACAACCTGAGCCTGATTATGATTTAATGACAAATTCATTGAAAAATGATATTGAGAGCTCACTTGGCACTTTAACCGAAAGAGAAGCTGAAGTTATCCGTTTGTATTTTGGAATTAATAGCGAATACTCCGCAACTCTTGAAGAAATTGGTGAAATGTTAAATTTAACTCGTGAAAGAGTTCGTCAAATTAAAGAAAAAGCTCTTGGAAGATTACGACATTCATCAAGAAGTAAAAATCTTAAAGTTTATTTAGGGTAAAAAAATATTTTTTGCAAAAGCGATTAGAAGTTCTAATCGCTTTTTTTTTGCCCAAAATTAAATGGTTATTTGTAATATGATAATAACCTTTGAATAGATTATGAAAATTATTATTTTTATAACTACAACATTCATAAATTGGAAGCAATATGAAAAAAATATTACTTTTTGTTCTAATGTTCATAACTGTCCAACTAAATGCACAGGATAAACCAATGGAAATTATTCAAAAAAATATTTCTGAAATTAAAGAGAAATATGCTCCAGACAAAAGGGTTGCAATATTTCAAATTGACTTAGTTGAAGAAAACAATACATTCAAATTAGTAGGTGAAACCACAGAATTACATGCAAAAAATGAACTCCTAAAAACTTTGGAATTAGCTAATATTAATTTTTTAGATGAAATTAAATTATTACCCGAAAATGAATTAGGCAATAAGACACTTGGGTTAATTGATGTTTCTGTTGCAAATCTTCGCGGAGAACCAAAACATCCAGCCGAAATGGTAACACAAGCTCTACTTGGAACTCCAGTTAGAGTGTTGAAAGAGGATGATGGGTTTTATCTAATTCAAACCCCAGATAAATATATTGCTTGGGTTGATGAAGATGCTATTAAAACAATTTCTAAAGATGAATATGACAAATGGTATAGTTCGGATAAAGTAATTTTTATTAAAGAATTTGGTTTTTCTTTTATTGAAGCTGATAAACAATCGGAACGGATTTCTGATTTAGTTATTGGAAATATACTTGTAAAAATTGGTGAACAAGAAGGGTTTACAAAAGTAAAATATCCTGATGGAAGAGAAGCTTTTGTTGAAACTTCTGAATTAAAGGATTTTAATGAATGGCTTTCCTATGCATATCCAACAAGAAAAAACATTATTAAAACTGCAAAACTATTTATTGGAAATCCATATATGTGGGGTGGTACATCGGCTAAAGGATTAGATTGCAGTGGATTTACTAAAACAGTTTATTTCCTAAATGGTGTTTTGCTTGATAGAGATGCCTCACAACAAGTTAAAAAGGGAATAGAAGTAGATACAGAAAATAATTTTGATAATGTGCAAAAAGGTGATTTGCTTTTTTTTGGTGTAAAATCAAAAGATGGATTAAGAAAAAGAATTACACATGTTGGAATTTATATTGATAACTTAGAATTTATTCATGAAGCTGGAAAAGTTAAATATAATAGTTTTGATAAAAATGCACAAAATTTTAGTAAATACCGTCTTAAAAATTTTGCTGGCTCAAGGAATATAATTGATTCAATTGGCAAAAACGGAATTGAACTTATCAAAGATAATAAATTCTATAATGGAGAGTTAAAATGAAACAGAATAGAAGAAACTTTATTATAACTTCAGGTTTAATAGGTGGAGCAGTTTTAACTCCAAGTTTATTTAACAATGCGTTTGGGAAAAATATTAATATTATAGGTGAAAATAAAAAAATGAAATTTACATTCAAACCTTATACTTTACAATTGAAACACGTTTTTACAATAGCAACAAGTTCGCGTTCTACTACTCCAGTTATGCTTACTCAAATTGAGTATGATGGAATTATTGGATATGGAGAAGCATCTATGCCACCATATTTAGGTGAATCTCACGAAACAGCTTCAAAATTTTTATCAAAAGTTGATTTATCTCAATTTAACGATCCATTTAAAATGGATGAAATTCTTGAATATATTGATGGAATTGATGAGAAAAATACTGCAGCAAAAGCAGCTGTTGATATTGCTCTTCACGATTTAGTAGGAAAAATTATAGGTCAACCATGGTATAAAATTTGGGGATATGATAAATCAAAAACTCCAAATACTTCTTTTACAATAGGAATTGATACTCCAGAAGTTGTAAAGCAAAAAGTAAAAGAAGCAACTGCTTATAATATTCTAAAAGTAAAACTTGGGCGAGAAACAGACAAAGAGATGATAGAAACAATACGCTCAGTGACTGATAAGCCTCTTGTTGTTGATGTTAATCAAGGATGGACAGATAAACATTTTGCACTAGATATGATTTATTGGCTAAATGAAAGAGGAGTTAAAATGGTTGAGCAACCAATGCCAAAAACTCAATTGGACGATAACGCTTGGTTAACCGAAAAATCACCTCTTCCAACATTTGGTGATGAATCGGTTCAAAGGATACCCGATGTAATTAAAGCACATGGAATATATTCTGGGATTAATATAAAACTTATGAAATGTACAGGATTGAGAGAAGCTCACAAAATGGTTGATCTTGCTAAATCGCTTAATTTACAAGTAATGTTAGGTTGTATGACAGAAACATCGTGTGCAATTTCTGCAATTTCGCAGCTTGCACCTGAAGCAGTTTGGGGTGATATTGATGGAAATCTTTTAATTAGCAATGATCCTTTCGACGGAATTATAATAGTGGATGGTAAAGTAACACTAAACGAAGCTCCAGGTATTGGATTAACTGCAGTTAGATCTTTCTAAAAAATTTAAAGCATACTTAATTTTATGCTGAGTATGCTTTAGCTTTTAACTTTAATCGAAAATAGATTACTTAATTATAACACCCCATTCCATAATATAATATTTTTCTCTTTTACTGCTTTCAATTATAGGCTGTTTAAGTTTCAATTGATTGTTATCTCTTCCTTTTATATAATAAAATAATCTAAAAATATTATCTGGTTCTTTTGAAAAATTTAACAAAATCATCTTTTCAATATCCAAAGTATATTGCGGATAAATTGCGTAATAGTCAAATTGGGTTAACTTTGGAATCCAATAATCAGTGAAATCTTTAATTTCTTTTGTACTAAATCCAGAAAATTTCAAATTGTTTATGAAGAAAGAATTAAGGCTTTCTTTGTTAACTAACCAACCTGCCTTTTTTTGAAATAAATCAGGGACATCACATTCATAAAATAAATATTGATATTCATCATCAATAATACCATTTGGTTTCACAGTAACATCCCACCCACTATTGTATAAAGGAATTGATGTTGTTACATGTCCTCCACTTACGAATAAAATATTTACTTCTAAGTTTAGAGACTCTGTAGGATAAATATAAATATTTGGTTTATACACTATAACATTAGATGAGTCATCGTCGCAAGGGTTAGGTTCAGTGGGGGAATCTTTGCAACCACAAATTATAGCTATAAATAAAAATGCTAAAATGAAAAATGATAATTCTTTGGATTTCATATTTTTACCTCAATAATTGTTTTAATACTTGCAATATTTATTTATTAAAATAACTTATTAAACTAAATATTTAAAAACACAAATATTTTATATTAAATAAATATTAGACTGCTACACCAAACAAAGCACCAACACCCGCCGTTAATCCCATTGCTAATGCGCCCCAAAACGAAACTCTTAAAACAGCTTTAAGAATAGGAGAACCACCTACTTTTGCTGAAACCATTCCTAATAAACCAAGGAAAAACAACGAAGTTATTGCGACACAAGGAATTAAAATGCTTTGAGGAAAAATTATTACTGCCAATAATGGCATTATTGCACCAACTGCAAAAGCACCGGCGGAAGAAAATGCCGCTTGAGTAGGTTTGGCGGTAAGTATTTCGGAGATTCCTAATTCATCTCTTGCATGAGCGCCTATTGCATCATGGGCCATTAGTTGAATTGCTACTTGAGAAGCTAATCCCTTTTCCAAGCCTCTTCCAACATAAATATTTGTAAGTTCCTCAACCTCGTGTTCATGGTCATCTTCAAGTTCTTTTAATTCTCTAGCAATGTCAGCTTTTTCTGTATCGGCTTGTGAACTTACTGAAACATATTCACCGGCAGCCATTGACATAGCACCAGCAACAAGACCAGCAACACCAGCAATTAAAATTTCATTAATTGAAACGCTTGCTGCTGCAACACCTACAATTAAACTTGCAACCGAAACAATTCCATCATTTGCTCCTAAAACTGCAGCTCTTAGCCATCCAACGTGTTGTGTTCTGTGTTTTTCGGTGTGAGAACTTTTCATAATAATTTTCCTAAATAAAAAAAATTTAATTATAGGAACAATATAGCATTTCAACCAATATAACGATTAAGTAATTTTTTTGATAAGAATGGATTTATAAACAAAAAAATAGCATTTTTCAATTTTTTGACTTTTGTGTTATTCTTTATATCTTTAATTTAATAAAAATGGAAATCAATGAAACACATTTGGATAGTATTATTTTTAGTAACTTCACAATTGTTTGCCAAAAGCGAAATCTTTATAAGATTATCCCAAGTCGGTTTTTTACCAAACGATATTAAATCTGGAGTTATTCTTTCCGATAAGGAACTTAATGAATCACATTTTAAAATAATAAATTCTACAAATAATAAATTTGAATTTGATGGGAAAATTGGAAACGACGAAGGTCAATTTGGCAATTTCAAATATTCGTATAAGTTCTATTTTTCCGATTTTAATAAAGTGGGTAATTATAAAATTGCTTTAAAATCATACCGTTCTTTTAATTTTGAAATTGGGAATTCAATTTATTCACCTGTTGTAAAAGAGTTAATGAAATTTTTTCCTATTCAACGCTGTGGTTATACAAATCCTGTTGGACACGAAGTTTGCCACATTGCTGACGCAACAAGTTTAATTGATGGTGATAAAACATTAATTCAAACTTTGGATGTTACTGGTGGATGGCATGACGCTGGTGATTATGTAAAATTTTTAAGCACAACAGCACTTACAACTTATACATTGCTTTTTGCTTACGATTTTAATAATGAAAAATATGGATTTGACTTTGATAATAATAATGTCCCAGATATTTTAGAAGAAGCAAAAATTGGCCTTGATTGGATGCTTAGAGCACAAACTGATGATAACCGTTTAATAATTCAAGTCCAAAATTTACAGGACCATGATGTTGGCTGGCGTTTACCAGAAAATGATTCACTTACATTTAACCGACCTGGTTATATTGGAATTGGGAAAAATATTATTGGAATTTACTCGGCAACTTTAGCATTGGCAAGTAGAATTTGGAAAGAAAAATTTGAGAATGAGGTTTTTGCCGATGAATGTTTAACTACTTCACAAAAGTATTATAAATTAAAGGATGTTGTACAAGATATTGATAGTGCAGGCACTGGTCACTATCTTGATAATAAACATGAAGGTAAATTAGCTCTTGCAGCAATTGAGCTTTATATAACAACAAAAGATAGAAATTATTTGAAAGATGCAAAAAAATATGGTTTAGCTGCTGGTGCTGAGTATTGGTGGAGTTATGGAAATATTTCTACTTTTGCCCATTACCGTCTAGCAAAAAACGATAGATATTTTTTAGAACTAATAAAACAAAGTTTAAATTCATTTAATAAAAGTAGGAATTCTAAATTATTTGGAGAAACAGTTTCACTTGGGTGGGGTTCAAATTTAACTCAAATTGGAACAGCACTTCAAGCAATACTTTATTCCGATATTTCAAAAACCAATGAATTTGATTCATTAAAAATATCCGTTAGAGATTATCTTTTAGGAAAAAATCAATGGGGAATTAGTTTTGTATCCAATATTGGATCTAATTATTCAAAAAATTTGCATCATCAAATTAGCTTTATTAATAAAATAACACTGCCTGGTGGATTTGCGGCAGGCCCAGTTTTAAAGAGCTCGGTACAAAGTTATAATTTACCATTTACACAACGCGATAGATATTCAAAATTCCAAACAGAATATGCTTATTATAGAGATGATAGAATGGACTACGTTACAAACGAACCTACTATTATAAATAATGCAATGGCAGTACTATTATTCGGATATTTTATCGAATAATGTGAAAAAAGTTGCAAAATCTCATAATGAAACACATTTAATTCTAAAAAAATTCGTTTTTGTTCAAAAAATGAAGTATTATTACGGCACGAAAATTGTTAAATATGGTTAACTTTTTATGTATTTGAGGATTAATAAAAACCATGAATGTTGGAATTACTTTAATTAAATCGGGATTTGCTCTTATTGACCAAAAGTGGGGGGGAGTATACAGAGGAGGAAGTTATTTAGTTGTTGGTCCTCGTAAATCTGGAAGAACTCTTATTAGCCTACAATTTGCGTTAGAAGCTGCTGAAGCAAATGAAACTTGTGTCTTTTTTACTACAATGCGTCCTCGCGATTTAATGATTCACTCTGCTTCATTAAATGTTGATTTACAAAAACACATGAATAAAAATAGAATTATTGTAGTAAGAGTTACTCCTCCAAATGATATTTATGATATGTACAATCCAGATGATTTTTTGATTGAATACATGAATGATATTATTACAGTTGTTAGTCAATACAAGCCATCTAGATTGGTTTTTGATGAACTTACACCATACATTGGGTTCAAAAACTTGGATTTATTAGACGATGTTTTTGCTCATTTAATAGAAACAATTGAAGAAAAAAACATTACAAGTATGTTTGTTGTTGGTGAACCAGCTACTTCTAAAACTGAAGCAATAATTAATATTTTGAAAGATAATGTTACTGCCCATTTAAGCCTTCATAAAATCAATGAAAAAATTCATGGTAAATATCATGGTGGAATTGCATGTATAACTCCAAATGTGGGACATACTGAAGGGGAGTATGAATCTGAATTTTGGATTGAACCCAAAATAGGAGTTTTAGTAGCTCCATCTGAGAATGTTGAAAAATCAATATCTAATGATAATCTTTCTGATTCAACGGAAGAAGGTTCCAAGAACAAAACAAACAATCTAGCTTTTGCTGTTAATACTGAAGAAAAAGATATTCAACTATCTAATTTGTATAGTTATAACGATTTTCAATTAATTCTCAATAATCAAATAGCATTGTTTCAAAGTACAGGACAAAAATTTAATTTCATTTCTTTTAGGCTTGATCAAACAGCGCATATTCAAGGTTTATTGACTATCAATCAACTAAAAAATGCAATTGGGTTATCAATAAACAAAAGAGATAAAATTTGTGTAATTGATAATAATATTATGCTATTATTAATAAGAAGCACGGAAGAGCACAAAAAAGATATTTTTAGAGCAATAAAAACACATTTACCAAGCAATGATACAAAATATTTAGAAGCTATTTCAAAATATATTTTTGGAGTTGAATTTGACCTTGATGATTCAACTACAAACGCTGAAACACTGCTAACTCCAGTAACAAATAATGATAGTAACTTAAAATACATTTCATTTAACCAATTTATTCAATAATGAATTTTAGTTTAAAAATATTGTTTTTTTTTATTCTTTTTTCATTTGTTACCCTTAAAGCTCAAGAGAAAAATTTTGAAATTCTAAAGCGCCAAGGCATAATTCACATGGCAAACAGCAAATACGGCGAAGCAATAGATTTGTTTAATAAATATATTACAGCTAATCCACAAGATGCTGAAGGCTATAATCTAAGAGGGCTATCCTACGAAAAGCGACAGGTTTATGAATATGCTGTTTTAGACTTACGAAGAGCAATTAATCTAACTCCAAACAATAGTGTGTACAAGGCTAATTTAAGCAGAGTGATTTCAATTTGGTATCCAATTTTGTATAAAAAAATTGAAGGCCATAAGCGTGAAATTGCTATCAACCCAAAATCTGCTTTTGACCATTTAGAAATTGGTAAATCATACAGATGGTTAGAAGAATGGAAATTAGCTGAATTGTGGTATGATAAATACTTAGTTTTAGATGACAATGCTTCACCTGATGAAATAATTAGATATTCAATAATTCTTGCAAAAACTGGTTCAATTAAAAAGGGCGAGCGAGTTCTTAAAAAATGGGTTGATAGATATCCAGAGGATTGGAGACTTTGGAGTAGATATGGTTATTTTACTCTTTGGCTTGGAAATCGTGATAATGCGGCAAATGCTTTTAGAAGTTCTTTAAGTTTTAAGCCTTTCTTTAAAGAAGCTCAAGATGGATTAGACATTGCAACAGAAAAAGGCTATATGGTTAAAAATGAACCAAGAGCTTACGAACGTGGATATCCTATTGATGTAAATTATGCAAAACTTAAAAAAAATCCAGCAAATAGTGAAACCCGATTTGAATTAATTGGATTATTAATTGATGCTGATAGAATTGAGGAAGCTCGTGAACAGTTAAATATTCTTAAAACAGATTACGAAAATAGTGATGAATATAAAGAATTAGATGCAAGACTTACTCCACTGATGATAACTAAATATTCTTCTTTGCTTGAAGAAAATTTAGCAAAATTAAAACAATTTCCAAACGATAAAACCATTGTCAAAAATGTAGCTGATTATTATGTTCGGTTAAAACAATATGATGAAGCTAATGAAATAATGAAAGAATACCTTGACTTGGAACCTGATGATTATGAAATGAAGGAATATTATGCTGATATTCTTGCATATTCTGGAAATTATACGGACGCTGCAAATATTTTATCTGAATTAATCGAAAATGGACATTCTTCCAACTTAATTGTACAAAAAGCTGCTAATTATTTTGGAAATGATTTCGACTATTTTAGCTCAATTGATTTGCTTAGCAATTACATTGGTGATAAACCAATTGAAGACGTAAAAGAATTGAAATTCCAATTAGCACAGTATTATGCTTGGAATTATCAATGGGATGACGCATTAAATAGCACTGAAGAATTATTAGAAGCATATCCAAATAATAATAAATATAAATTATTTCGCTCTCAACTTATTGTTTGGACTGTTGACGATACTGAATTTGAGTCCGCTCAAGTTAGTTTTAATGAAATATTAAAAGAAGATCCTAATAATTTAGAAAGTTTATTAGGGCTTGCTACTATTTATTCTTGGAAAAGAGACTACCCAGAGGCAAAAAAATACATTGACAAACTCAAACAACTTTACCCAGATAATAGTGAAATATCAAGTGTAGAGAATTTTTATAATGCTCAAATTTCACTTGAACCAGATAGAAAGCGATTAGAAAAACGTGCCGAAATTGGAGAGTTAGTTGAAAAAGAAGATTATAATTCTGCTTTAGATTTATTCTCTGAGTATTTTGAAATGGATCCTCAGCCTTCCAGACAAGTTTATAAGGAATATGCTCAAATAAATTTAGCTGTTGAAAATTATGATGAGGCAATTAAAATTTATGAAAATCTTTTGGCTGAAGAATATGAAGAAAATATTGCTTACGATAGAGCTAGTGCATATTTATGGAAAGGCGATTCATTAAATGCACTTAATCAATTTTTAGAGCTTTCGAAGCAAAATCCAGAAAATTATGATTATAAAATGGGTTTAGCTGAATCATATTTAATTAATAAAGAATATGGCAATGCAGATGATATTTATGATGAAATATTAGATGTTACCAAAGATACAGCTAAGGAAAATTATATTAAACGAAGAAAAGATATGATGCCATTATATGGTTTATCAGCCGGTTTAAGTTCTGCTTTTAAATTTATGATACCACAAAATATTAGCTTTATTCCAAGTTTTATTTTTTATGACGATAACCAAATGTTAACTTATTACCAATATGGTTTAAGAGCAGAAATTGGTCTCTTTAGATATTTCACAATTGGTGGCACATGGATGCGTACTGATATTTTTTCGTTGTCTACTAGCCAAACGTTAACCGAATTATCGGGGCAGTTATATTTTCACCCATTCCCAAAATTTTCTATTGGTGGGAGCTTGGGAAAATTAGATATTCAAAGGGAACTTAAAAAAAATATTGGTACTATTGAAGCACGTTGGTATTCAGATGATTTGATAGTAAATATTGGATATAAAGACACTGATTCAAGACTTGTTCTCTTTTCACCATTTTTAATTGATGTTAATTTAACTGCTTTTGTTTATTATTTTGCTGGAAACTATAGATATAAAAACAAATACAAATTATTGTTGTTTTACCAATATTTTAATATATCTGATGGAAATCTCGCTAACGATTTTAGATTTAGATTAGGCAAAGCATTTCAAGAAAATATATTTTGGGGTTATGAATATTTCTTTTCTGATTTTGGTTTTAGTTCAGCAACCTATTACTCTCCACAAGAATATAGTACCCATTCCATTTGGATTGATTACGAGTACAAAAAAGTAAAAAAATTAGATTTAATTTTTGGTGGTGAAATTGGTTATGCTCCTTCGGTTGATTTTATAGTTGGAAATATTTATGCTGATGCCAGTTATAAAGTTTTAGAAAATCTTTTAATAAACGGAAGAGCCACTTATGGTAATTCTTATAGGTTTGATAGCAGTTATCAATTTATTTCAATATTTCTCTCAGCATATTGGAGTATCTGGTAAAATCTATTATATTGTATTTTAGTTTTTAGTCTTTAATTATTTACAAATTAATTAGAAAGTGATGTAAAATGAATATATTTAATAAAATTTCCTTTATTCTAGTAACATATTTTATCGTACTTAATTTTTCAACCTTTTATGCTCTCCCACCTGCTAAATCTGGAGATTCAATTGGCAATAGAGTGCCAATAAGTGGCGATATTCAGCAATTGAAATACTTTTTTGATGCATTGGAAAAAACAAATTCCGAAAAAATTAGAATTGCACACTATGGTGATTCAATTATTTGGGGTGATATAATTTCAGATAATTTGCGAGTTAATTTGCAAAAAAAATATGGTGGTCATGGTATCGGATTCTTATCAATTTGTAATGATGACTTAGCAGCGCGCAAAACTATAATGCATGAATTTTCTGACGATTGGGATTGGGCTTCTGTTTTTACAAAAAATAGAGATAAGTATCCAATTGGAATTGCAGGAACTGTTGCAAAAGCTTCAGCTAATAGTTGGGTTTCTTTTGCAACAAACCGTGTTTCACCAGCTACTGATTCATTTTCAGAAATGTCGCTATTTTATTCAAACTCAAATTCTAATTCATCTGTAAAGTATAAAATTAATGGTGATGAAGCTATTACTGTTAATCTTGAAAACAGTAAAAATTTGACCAAAACAGACGTAAATTTTGGCAAGGAAGTTAATAAAATTAAATTAACATTTAACAATAGCGCTGAAGCTTTTTTTTATGGCATTACCTTGGAATCTGGAAATGGAATATATGTTGATAATTTCCCATTTAGAGGAAATTCTGGAGTTTCTATGCGTGATCTTGATGAAGATTTATTACCAATTTTTACGAATAACCTTAATTATAAATTAGTAATCCTTCAGTTTGGAGTTAATATTGCAGCTTCTGGGAATATTAAATACAAATGGTATTCAAACATGATGCTAAATGTTCTACAAAAAATCAAAAAATCTTTCCCTAATTCATCAATTTTAATGATATCACCAGGTGATTTAGGACAAAAACAAGGTAGAAAAATTATAACTCATCCAGAAATTGAAAAATTTGTTAAGGTTCAAGAGGAAATTGCTAATGGAGGTGGGGTTGCATTCTGGAATATGTTTGAAGCTATGGGTGGCGAAAATTCAATTGCAAATTGGGTTGAAACTACTCCACCATTAGCTTTTAAAGACTATTGCCACCTTACAGGTGAAGGTGGTGAGATAATATCAATGAAACTAATCACTGCTCTAATGGAAGCAAAATCAAAAATAAAGTGATTATTTAGTTAATATATACTATTTTGCTATCGTACATGTACCAAATTGAGTCAGTATTTATATATCAAAGCTAATAATTAATCTGTTACATTATTATAGCTCAAAATAAACCAAATATGGACTTTTTAGTTGGCATAATTTTTGTTTTATTACTGAAAAAAGTATAATAAAATGACAACAGAAAATAATCACACATATAAAATTGAATTAGATAACAGAGAAGTTATTCCTCCCAAAAGAAATGAAGGGAAGGAGAAATTAAGAACTATAATTATTTCTGGACTATTATCAATACTTCTAATTTTTATTATTTTATTTACATTGCCATTAACTGTATTAACTTTTGAAGGCTTAATGGTATACGCTTCTATAGTTTCTTTAGTAATTTTTCTTTTTATTTTGCTTTTTAGATATTTTGGCATTTTATTCTTAGCATATTTTTATATAACAAAATACACTGTTGAAAGTCATTCAAATTTTTCTCCTTTTATTTCAATTATAATTCCTGCATATAACGAAGGTATAAATCTTAAAACATCTGTCGAATCTCTATTAAAACTAAATTATTCAAACTATGAATTAATTATTGTAAACGATGGTTCAAAAGACAATACCAAAGAAGTAGGAGAGGCTCTTGTTGGAATGCAAAATGGAATTAATTCAAAAATTAAAGTTTCGCTTATTAACAAACCAAATGGTGGAAAAGCAAAAGCATTAAATGCAGGCATTCAATATTCGGAAGCGGATTTCGTGGTTTGTATGGATGGTGATTCAGTTCTTACGCCAGATACATTGAAAAATGCTGTCAGTCACTTTGAGGACCCAAATGTTGGAGCAGTGGCTGGTAATGTAAAAATTGCAAATAGGAATAAATGGTTAACAGATCTTCAAGCATTAGAATATGTAGAAGGATTAAATCTAGCTCGCTCAGCTCAAGGACAGCTTAGAATGGTTAATATTATTCCAGGTCCTATTGGAATGTTTAGGAAAGAAGCATTAAAGGATGTTGGATTTTATGCAAGTGATACTTTTGCAGAAGATGCCGATTTAACATTAAAAATTTTAGCCGTTGGTTGGAAAGTAAATTATGAACCAAATGCACAAGCACTTACTGAAGCCCCAGTAAAGCTTCATCAACTATTAAAACAAAGATACAGATGGACTCGCGGAATTTTACAAGCAATTAGAAAGCATAAAAAGCATTTAATTAACCCCACATTAAATTTTAATAATACAATTGTGCTTTGGGGAATGCTATACGAAGCACTTATTTGGCCTGCAATGAATATTTTTGCTAACATCTTTTTTATAGCAGTGGCTTTATTAAATGGTATGTCTAGTCTTATTTTTTATTGGTGGGTAAGTATTGCACTATTAGATTTTATGTCAGCAGTTTATTGCATTGCTGTAGAAAAGGAAGAATTTAGACTTGTTCCTTGGGCTTTAGTTTATAGGATGGTTTTTGTTCTTGTTATTGATATTACAAAAGCGATGGCTACCATTGAAGAATTTCTTGGATTTGAAATGGAATGGGGTCATTTAGAGAGAACTGGAATTGCAAATAAAAAATAAAAATTTAATATATGAGGAAAGAAAATGGAACTAATTCCAATCTTATCATTAATTATACTTGTAGCAACAATATCTACATTTATATTAGCAGTTGGTGCCTACATCTTATATAAAATAAGAGAAAGAAAAGGTAGAACTAGTGCTGCTCAGCGTCCAGATTCAATAGAAGCTGAACTAATTACACCATCTAGAATTGTTGCAGAAACTAATACTCCACGAACGGCTGTAACTGGTGAGCAAATTTATACTAGAAACATTAGAAGTGAAGCTGCTTACACAAGCGAACGTTCACCACAAATGCGCCCTACTTTTGTAGCACCAAGAGAAACACGAGCTACACGCACACATATTTCACGATATACTGCTCCAATAACACAAGAATCAAATGAACCAGAAAAATATACATCTGCTCAAAAATTTAAACGTTATAACAGTGCATACGATACAAAACCAGAAGAAAAGAAAGAGGATAGCCTTAAATGGCGTTAAAAGATTCAAAATATGACAAAAAGCAGCAGAAGAAGAAAAATTCTGATGCAGAATCCAACCAAGCTATTAAAGGATTACGCGTAAATTATCCAATAATATTTTTGAGTGGATTAGTTATTCTTATTGCATCAATTTTAACATTTCTTTTGATTATCAAAAATATTTTTGGTAATTACGAATTATCAGAAATATTACCAACACGAGAAAATTTACAAGAATTTAGATACTCTGAAAAGGTTGGGATTTTGTATTCAAATTATACTGCAAATATGCTTGGTAGCGATGTAACTTGGGTTCAAGATAATATTGACACGTGGAAAGAGTTTCTAAAAAATCTAAAAATTAATTACGAAGTATTTACTGATTTAGACCTTGAGGAAGTAAAGCATAAAAAGTATAATCTAATTATTCTTGCTGGCGCAAAATCCATGAGTGATAAAGAAGTGGTGCAAATAAAAAAATATATTGATGCAGGTGGGTCAATTCTTGCAACAGGTGGAGTTGCTACTTTTTCAAGCGAAGCTAAATGGAGAGGTTGGGATTTCTTTAAGGAAACTTTTGGAATGAAATTTACAAAGGAACTTTCTCCACTAGAAATGCTTAAGAAAAACCATACATTAAGAGGAAACATGCCTTTAACTGCTGGAATTCCTACTGGCTATATTTTACAAATTGCAACATGGGATAGACCTGTTTATGCGGAAATTTTAGAACAAAGAGTTACACAAGTAAGTTATTGGTATGATTATAGAGGTGAAAAAGGATTAGTTGATGAACAAATTAAAAAAAGTGCTGGCATTGCCAATGGAACTTATGGGAAAGGTCGTTTTGTTTGGTACGGTTTTGAACTAAATTCAGTAGTTGGAAGTAATGAAGATTATACAAATTTGGCTAAATTAGTAAAAAATAGTGTTAACTGGTTGATATATCAACCAACGTCTTACGTTAAAGATTGGCCAGAACCTTATGTTGCTGCCGCAATTTATTTACCAACGGTTAAAGAAAATACAAATAATCTAAGCTCAATTAAAAGTACTATTTCAGAATTTAAGGAAGATGCTGCAATAATTGTTGAAGATAATCTTGCGTTAAAATACACTGAAGAATTATCTAAGTTATCCCAATATGGAGAGATTATCCCTATAATTGAATTAGGGGTTTTTGAACCATTTTCTACAGTTGATGATGACTTTTATGCAACTAAAACAACTGCCAATTCTGAATCAAATTTAGGTTCAAAAGAGATTCAAAAATCAAGTATTCTTTATGTTAAGGATTCTCTAAACAAATTAATTAACAAAAAATTGTTAGGTATTACTCCATATTCTGGTTTTTATAATCAAACAACATTAGATATTTTGGCAGAAGAAGATATAAGTTATATAATTACCGATTCAATTACTGATAGATCTGTTCCAAACAAAATTATATTAAATGAAAAGGAAGTTTTTATAATTACAAATACATCTCGTGACGATATTAAAATAATGAAGGAATTTGGACTAATGGACCCAAAATTTCAAAAATATACTTATTTTGAAGATATTGATAGAATTGTATTTGAAGGTGGTTTATATGTTTTAAAATTGCATAATAATTATCAATTAAGACCAGAGTATAAGCATATTTTTGGAGATATTACCAAATATATAAATTCTCAAAATATTTGGGTTACTTCCATTCCTAAATTATTAAAGTGGTGGGAATCTAAGAGTGGTGTTGAATTAAAATATGATACACGTGGCAAAAGAAGAATATCAGTTGAAGTTTCTAACCACAAAGATACACGTGAAGATGAATTTACTGTTGAAGTGAATTTTAATAAAGCAGTAAAAAATATTGAAATATCTGCTGAATTAATTAATACCCCAATTCCAAAATATAAATTTGATGATGAAACTCAGATTTTATATTTATATATTAAAAATCTTAAAAAAGATGAATCAAGAATCTTTTTAATCGATTTTGAAAATATTAATGAATTTAATGCTAATGAAAGACTTATTTTTTAGGAAACTGCTATAAAATGAAAAATTATTCTAAAATATATTTTATTTTTTTATTGGTTGGATTATTTCTTATTGGTTGTGTGCAATCAGTTGAAAACCCTTATAATGGTGGTGGCACCAATATAAATGAAAATAAACCAGTCATTAATATTCTTAATCCTGTTTCAGGTGATTCAATTTATATGGGTTATACATCAATTATATATCAAGCAACCGATTATAATGGAGGTCCTGGATTATTGCTATATAATTTGTTTGTTGATGGAGTTTTGGTTCAGAGCTTTCCTCAAAATGAAGATGGTTCAAATCCTTATTTATATTTTAGTACAGATACATTAGAAAAAAAATTAGGCATAAATCCAGCTTCTTGGCCTTCCGAAATATCTTACGCAATGACAGTTGTAAATATTGATAAAGATTTTGGTGAAACAGTTTTGATAGATAGTATTTATATTAACCGAAAACCTGTTGCTCCAAGTAATTTAGTTTTAACAAGAATTTCTGATAAATCATTCAATCTTTTTTGGGATGATAAAGCTTCAAACGAAACTAAATACGAAGTTTGGAGACAAGATGGAAGTAACAATACTTTTTTATTTATTAAAGATTTACCAATTAATTCGATAAGTACTAATGATGTAGTTAATTCAGATTATATAAATTATGGATATAAAATTAGGGCAGTAAATAGTTTTGGAAGTTCTGCTTTTAGTAATATTGCTTATTCAAGTGGGGTTCCAGGTGGTGATGCACCAACAAATCTAAAAGGTGAAGCATTAGGCGCTTCAACAATTCAGTTAACTTGGGATGATAATTCCGAAACCGAAGATGGTTTTGTTATTGAACGTACTAATCCAGCAACTGGAAATTATGAAAGATTAGTTGTATTACCTAAAAATACTAAAGAATATTTTGATTCTGATTTATATCCTCTTACTACTTATAGATATAGAATTGCTTCATTCAAAAGTTCTTCAATTTCTGCGTTTTCTAATGTTGTAACTGTTTCTACTTATGACAAAGATATTGCAGCCCCTGAAAATTTAATTGCAACTTATAAACCAATTGATAAAGCTGTTTATCTAACTTGGACTGATAATACAAACAAAGAAGACGGTGCAATTATTGAACGAAAGGAAACAATTAATGGTGAGTTTAAAATTATTGGAACTACTACTGCCGATATAAATTATTTTTCAGATGCTAATATTGTTGAAAACCAGCTTTATTATTACCGAGCAAGATTTAATATAGTTGATGGTTTCAAAACAACATATTCTAATGTTGATACAGTTTTTGTATACGATGCTCCACCTTTTGCACCTTCAAATTTGCAAATAACCAAATTTACCGACACTACTTATAGTTTATGGTGGACTGATAATTCTGATGATGAAGAAGGTTTTCAACTTTGGAGAAAAGATGGAAGCACTGGAGTTTATTATTTATATAAAGATTTGCTCCAAAACACAACTGGGTTTAATGATAAAATTGCAAGTGGAGTTACTTATTTTTACAAAGTTCGTGCATACAGATCACCTACTTTCTCTGCTTTTTCAAACGAAGTAAATAACGAAAGTATTGGTTCTAAATACCCAGCGCCAACAAATTTATCGTATTCCATTGTAAATTCAAATCAAGTTAAATTAAATTGGACAAATGCTGCAACTGACGAACTTCAAATTATTGTTGAACGAAAATTACAGACAGAAATAGATTTTAATGAAATTAAAAGATTATCTCCTGGAACTACAACATTAACTGATTCTGATGGTTTATCAAATAATTTGACTGTCTTTTATAGATTAAAAACAAAATATCCACAGGGTGAGTCAGAATATACAACTGAATTAACAGTTTATATTCCTTAAGAAATTAGGTGTAAATTATGGAAAACAATATCGAAAATATTACAAATTTAGTGAGTGATAAATTAGTAACTCACTTAAGAATTAATACTGATGAAGTTTATGAGTTTATTGAGGATAAAGCAATTTTAGATATAATTGAAATTGTAAAACAATCATATCCATTTACTTTTATTGGTCGCCAAAAATTTAGACGAAAAATTGATCAACTTAGTTTTGGCTTTTGGATAAAAGATTCAAATGATAAAATGATAATTGTAAACGATGTATTTGCAAAATCTTTAAATCAAAAAGTATCTGAAATTGAAGGGAAACTTATTACCGATTTATATAGTGATGATGAATATCAATTAATTAAAAATATAACCAATTATATTATTTCAACTTCCAATTCTGTAATCTATGAATCTTTTTCTAAAAAGAGCAGTGAAGATTTTGTTCAGGTTGTTGAATTTCCAATTTGTGATATAGACGATAAAGTAGTAGCAATTATTGGGTTTAATCAAAAAGCATTTAAATTAGATGAATTAATAAATAACGATTTAAATATTCAAACTAATATAGAAGATATTCCAGCAGTTGTAGTTTTAGTTTCAAACGATTTTGTTGTGCAAAGTTTTTCAAATAAATTTTATAAAGAATTTAATCTAAATCCTAATTCAATAAAAAGCCAAAATCTTCAGTCAATTTTTAGTATAGATTTTGCTAAACTTATGCATAAAGATTCTGGTGCAACTATTAAAATTGGCAAAAGTGAATATTTATTTGAATATAAAAAAACAAATATTAACGAATTGGATGGATATTATTTTTCATTTATCGAAATACTTGAAAAATCTAAAAAAAGCAATTCTTCAGAAAAATCATTTGATATGCTAATGTACACAAGTCCCGATCCAATGTTTATTTATGGAATTGACAATCTTAAATTTCTAAAAGTAAACGATGCAGCATTGAAATTTTATGGTTATCGCGAGGAAGAATTTTTGAGTATGGACCTCACTGATTTGTATGCACCCGAAGATATTCAAACTTTAGTTGATTCTTCATCTAATAATACACTTGAAAGAGGATTCACTGGCCCTTGGCGTCAAAAGAAAAAAGATGGCAGTACAATTAAGGTTGAAGTAAGTAAATCTGGAATTGAATATAATAATACACAATCGCATTTTAACATTATTAGAGATATTTCAAAAAATATTGAAAATGATAAAATTATTAGCCAATTTAATTTGGTACTCGAAAATATAGGTGATATCATTTTAGTAACTGATGCTGATGGTTTTATTAAACAAGCAAATGAAAGTGTTAGCGAAATATTAGGTTACAATGCTTCTTCACTAAATGAAAGATCTTTTCTTTCATTAGTTGCAGATGATTTTAGAGCAAAAATAAATACATCTATATTTCACAATTCTAAAAATAAAAAAGCTAAATTAGAGTGTAATCTCAAAAAAGAAGATGGAACTTTAGTTACTGTTAATTTAATTTCATGTCCAATATTTGGTGTTAATAAAGAATTAGAATCATTTTTAATAATTATTAAATCTGAAAAAGATGTTGTTGTTAAAACAGTTGTTCAAAAAGAAATTATTGTTGAACCTACTGAAAATACGTCAAAAGGGAATTTAGATTCAGATTTCTTAGGGTATCTTTTTCACGAACTTTTAACTCCTGTGAATGTTATTATTGGGTTTTCTCAAGAATTAGCTGAAAATGCTGATTCAGCAAGTGAAGAAGTTAAAGAAGCGATGGATATAATTAAACAAAATCAACGAATTCTGCTACAGCTTATGGATAACGCTGTTCAGTATTCTGAATTAGAACAAAACAAAATGAAAATTAGTCCAAATAATGTACATTTTGTTGAACTAATTGACCAAATTGAGACCGATATTAAAAAGACGTCATCTAATTTTAATAAAGAATTAAAATACGGTAAAATATCCTCGTCATTAATATTTGAAACTGATAAGAACAAAATTGAAGTATTAACTTCAATGCTAATTGATTTTGCAATGCGAGTTACAAAAAGTGACAGAATATTTCTTTCGGCTTATCAAACAGATACGAGTCATTGTGTAATTGCTGTTAAAGATGATAGAAATGAAATATCCAAAGAATTGGCTGCTGGATTAGAAACAATATTTACAGGCAATGAAGAAGAAATTCGTCATAAATATGGAATCTCTCGCTTCACAAGACGGTTCGCAATCAAGCTTTCTAAAATTCTTACAGATAGTGCTGGAATTATTTCTAAATATGGAAAAGAATATGAATTCGGTTTTACTATTCCAGTCCGTTTTAATAATAAAAAAATATCAGAAATTTTAGGAAGTAGTAAATTGATAAATAGCGAAAGTAGCATAAACACACAAGTGGATGAAACTTTTAAAAAGGAACTAGTGGAAAACAAAGAATTTGAGCCAGTTATCAAAGAGGAAAAAGAAGCTTCGAGAGAGCCAATTACTTTTCAGGTAAATGTAAATACACAATCTACTTCTCAACAAAGTGTTCAACCACCATTAACTCAGCCAGAACCAGTATTTAAGGAAGTTACTTCGCAAATGGTGGAAGAAGTTGCCACTGAAGTAATTGAGCAAAAAAGTTTTGAATCGCTTTCTTGTCTTTATGTGGAAGATCAAGTTGATTCACAAATATTATTTAAAGTTCAAATGAAAGGACTAAAATCAATAGAATTTGCGAATAGTTTTGAAAAAGCTATTCCATTACTTCAAACAAAAAAGTTCGATTTTATTGTAATGGATATAAATTTACAAGGCGAATACAACGGTTTGGATGCTTTACGAGCAATTCAAAAAATGCCAGAATATATTAATGTTCCAATTGTTGCTGTTACTGCTTATGTGCTTCCAGGTGATAGAGAGCGATTTATTTCTGCTGGATTTAACGACTTTATTTCTAAACCTATTTTACGTGATAAATTAGAAACTTGTTTAAACAATATTTTTTAGACTAAAAATCCAACAACTTTTTAATAAAATACTTTTTAGTTGTTGGATTTATCTTTTTATTAAAAACTAATTTTTCTTATCATAAATAAACATGAAACTTTAAATAACTAATCAAAATATTCTCTTGCAGAATTATTATTTTATCCATAAATTATACCATACAAATGTATGGTATAAAGTAAATGGAATTAAAAAATGCAAAAAGAACTAACAAAAATTCAGCAAGATATTTTGAACTATTTAATTGAATTAAAAAGTAAAAGTGCTGTTCCAACACTTGCAGAAATTGCAAAACATTTTGAATATAAAAATCGTTCAACTGTTCAACAACATTTGCAATCAATTGAAAAGAAAGGATTTATTAAACGAAATCCCAAAATTTCTGGAGGCATTGAATTGACTTTTGACAATAACTATTTTATTCCTCGTCCTATTCTTGGTGAAGTTGCTGCAGGAAATCCTCTTACAATATATCCAGACTCTATTGATACTATTGAATTACCAACTATTGCACACGTTCCTAACGATTCGTTTTTACTTAAAGTAAAAGGGGATAGCTTAAAGGATGCATATATATTTACTGGCGATATTGTTATTGTAAATCCGAACTTGCAAGCAGAAAATGGACAATTTGTTGTTGCAGTTTTGGATAATGCAGCAGTTGTTAAAAGGTTTGTTAAAAAGAATGATTTAATTGAACTACATTCTGAAAATACAGAATATGAACCAATAATTATTGAAAGCACACATCCAAATTTTCAATTAGTTGGTGTTGTAATTGGAGTTTATAGAACAATGGCAAAGAAAGTTGGTTAAATAATGACACAAAAATTTGTTTCATATCTTAAATCACAAATTGGTCAACTAAAAATAACTGCTGATGAAAACTCAATCAATTCCATTCTATTTGTTTTTGATAATACCCAATTAGAAAATGAAAACAGTAACGAAATACTTGAAATATGTAAAAAACAACTAAATGAATATTTTGTTGGGGAAAGAAAAGAATTTGATGTAAACATCAATCAAGAAGGAACAGAATTTCAACAAAAAGTTTGGAATGAATTAGTTAAACTCCCATTTGGTAAAACTGTGAGCTACAATTATATTGCTGAAAGAGTTGGTGGAAAAAATATGATGCGCGCAGTTGGTTCAGCAAACGGGAAAAATCAAATATCTATCATCGTTCCTTGCCATAGAGTAATTGGAAGCGATGGAAGTTTAACCGGATACGCAGGCGGAATGTGGCGAAAAGAATGGCTTTTGAAACATGAGGATAAATATTCGAACGAGGAAAGACAACTCGGTTTGGGGTTTTAACACAATACTTTATGTCATTCCAGCAAAAGCGGGAATATTTTTATAGCTGTCATTCCCGCGAAGGCGGGAATCTTTTCAATTTTATAGTATCTTAAATATGAAAAACTATTATGTTTATATTCTAGCAAGCAAAAAAGATGGTGTCATTTATATCGGTGTAACTAACGATTTAATTCGTCGTGTGTATGAACATAAAAATAAACTTATAGATGGTTTTACGAAGAAATACAATGTTAATAAATTAGTTTACTATGAAATTTGCAGAAATGTTAATGAAGCAATAAAAAGAGAAAAGCAAATGAAAAAATGGTTAAGAGAGTGGAAAACAAATTTGATTGAGGAGAATAATACATTGTGGAATGATTTGTACGCAGAGTTAACTGGTCAGTAATATTTAAGATTCCCGCCTTCGCGGGAATGACAGTGTGTTTTTATGATAATAAAGGTAAATGACTTAATGACTTTTTACGAAAGGAAATAAAATAACATGACATTTCAAAAAGAGATAAATATTGTTGAAAAGAGCAGGGGATTTCACATAATCACAAATGAAGTTCTTAAGCAAATTCCAGAAATTGAAAAAATCAAAATTGGGATTGCAAATGTATTTATTAAACATACTTCAGCTTCTCTTACATTAAATGAAAATGTTTCATCGGATGTTTTAAGAGATATGGAAAAATATTTTGGTAAATATGTGCCAGAAGATAACTTATTTTATGAGCACAATTATGAAGGAAGTGATGATATGCCTGCTCATATTAAATCATCAATACTTGGTCAATCAGTTTCAATACCAATCACCAATGGGAAATTAAATCTTGGAACTTGGCAAGGAATTTATCTTGGTGAGCATAGAAATTATGGTGGAGCAAGAAAAATTGTAATAACACTATTTGGTGAATGAAAATAGAACAATTTGTCCTTATATTTATACATTAAATTTTAAGATAGGAATAGTAATATGGATTTTGAAGTAATTGTAATAGGAAGTGGGCCTGGTGGTGAAGGAGCTGCAATGAAAGCTGTTAAAGCTGGTAAAAAAGTTGCAATGTGTGATAGCTTTGCAAATATTGGAGGGAATTGTACACATAAAGGAACAATTCCGAGTAAAGCACTAAGACACGCTACACAGATACTTCAAAATAGAAATGATTTTCGGAACGTAAATTTTCAAGAAATGCTTTCAACCGCAGAAACAGTTATTAAAAGCCAAATGGATTTGCGAAAGGGTTTTTATATTCGTAACTGGGTGGATATTCTTGACGGTTCTGCTTCGTTTATTGATAAAAATACGATTGTGGTGCATCATAGTACCGGTGAAATAAAGGAATATACTTCTGAGTATTTTATAATTGCAACTGGCTCACGTCCTTATCGTCCCGCCGATGTTGACTTTTCACACCCAAGGATTGTTGATAGCGATACGGTTCTCGATTTACAAGGGCATCCACAATCAATTACAATTTATGGTGCTGGAGTTATTGGCTGTGAATACGCATCTATTTTTAGAGGTTTGCGAACAAAAGTAAATCTAATTAATAATCGTGCTCAACTTTTGTCTTTTTTGGATGATGAAATTGTTGATGCACTTGCCTATCATTTACGTGAAAACGGTGTAATTATTCGCCATAATGAAGAATATGAAAAAGTTGAAGCTGATGACCATGGCGTAACAATTTATCTGAAATCTAATAAAAAAATTAGGACTGATTATCTGCTTTGGGCACAAGGACGAACTGGAAATTCGGATAATATTGGACTTGATAAAATTGGTCTTGACGTTGATTACAAAGGCTCAATTCAAGTTAATGCAAATCATCAAACAAATATTCCACATATTTATGCAGTAGGAGATATTGTTGGTTATCCAAGTTTGGCTAGTGCTTCATATGATCAAGGTAGATTTGCTGCCTCACATCTTGTTGAAGGGAAAAACGATTATCATCTTGTGAAAAATATTCCAACTGGAATTTATACAGTTCCAGAAATTAGTTCAATTGGAAAAACAGAGAGGGAATTAACAGAGGAGAAAATTCCTTATGAAATAGGGCGCTCATTTTTTAAACATCTTGCTAGAGCTCAAATTACAGGGGATACTACTGGAGTTCTTAAAATTTTATTTCATCGAGAAACTTTTGAAATTCTTGGAATTCATTGCTTTGGAAATGGTGCTTCAGAAATTATTCATATTGGACAAGCAATTATGTCGCAACCAGCTGAACATAATAATCTAATGTACTTTGTAAATACAACATTCAACTACCCAACAATGGCTGAAGCCTACCGCGTTGCAGCTTTGAATGGTTTGAATAGGGTGGAAGAGTAAAAAATGGAAAAAATTATTAATTCATAATTATTAATGGAGGGGATATCTAATGGCAAAGCAATTTTTTACGGAACCATTTGATGATGGTACAAAGATTAAGTTAGAAATATTTAGAAGATATTTAGAGTCATGGTTACCTACTTTTACAAAGGCCAAAGAAGTACATTGGAAAAATATTTTTATATACGATCTATTTGCTGGTGTTGGCAAGGACAGTGATGGAAATTATGGTAGTCCATTGTTAATTGTTGAAGAACTTAAAAGACATTATAATGCTATTCGTGAGAATGATTTAAATATACATATTGTATTTAATGATTTAGAAAAAGATAATATACAAAAACTTGAATCTGAAGTAAATGTAATAGCTCCTAAAAGACCATATAGTATAAAATATTATAATAAAGATTTTAAAGAACTATTTAATGAGTTATTTCCAAAGATGTTAACTCATAGTCAAGAGCCTATGTTATTCTTTTGTGATCAGTTTGGAATAAAACATATTACTGAAGAAGTTTTCAATAAAATTCTTAAATTGAAAAGAACAGATTTACTATTTTTTATTTCTTCTTCTTTTGTTAAACGATTTTCTGAGTTAAATGAATTTCAGAAGTATCTTCAAATTCAAAAGGAGGTTTTTAACGATGCCAGGCCATTTCATAGCCATCGAATTGTATTTCAATATTATCAGAATATGGTACCTGAAGATAAGGAGTATTATTTGGCACCATTTTCAATTCAAAAAGGGAAAAATATATATGGACTAATATTTGGTTCAAACCATACTTTAGGAATAGAAAAATTTCTTAATATTGGTTGGAAGTTAAATTCAAATTCAGGCGATGCAAATTTCAATATTGATGAGGAAAAAATAGCAGTTGGGGAATTAGATTTGTTTGAAAGTTTTAATGTACCTAAAAAATGCCAGCTATTTGAAAAGGAACTTTGGGATAATATTTTAAATAGAAAAATAATTTCTAAGAAACAATTATATTCTTTTACCTTTAATTTTGGATGTTTACCGAAGCATGCTAATTCAGTAATAAATAAATTAGTTAATGATGAAAAAATTGGGATACTTAAATTATCCTCGCAAAGAATTCATAGTTTAAATGACGAAAAGATTGAGGTATTAAATGAATAAAACTAAAATAGAATGGACAGAAGAAACTTGGAATCCTACAACAGGCTGTACCAAAGTAAGTGCTGGTTGTAAGAATTGTTACGCTGAAGCTATGGCAAACAGATTAAAAGCTATGGGGGCACCTGGTTATGAAAATGGATTCGAATTTTCAATTCTACCAGAAAGACTTGAGCAACCATTAAAAAAGAAAAAACCAACTAAATATTTTGTTAACTCTATGAGTGATTTATTTTATGAAGATATGCCGGATAGTTATTTGGATGACATTTTTAATATTATTGAGAAAACACCTCAGCACATCTATCAAATATTGACAAAACGGGAAGACCGAATGTCTGAATATTTTAGGAAAAAGTCTATTCCAAAAAATATTTGGTTAGGTGTAACCTCGGAGAACAGAAAAAATGGTTTACCTAGAATTGATAAACTGAGAAACTTGAAAGCCACGATTAAATTTATATCTATTGAACCTTTATTAGAAGATCTAGGGAAAATTAATTTAGCTGGTATAGATTGGGTGATTGTTGGAGGTGAAAGTGGTCCAAAAGCACGCCCAATGAAAGAAGTGTGGGCTGTCAATATAAAAAGACAATGTGAAGAACAAAATGTAGCTTTCTTTTTTAAGCAGTGGGGAACTTGGGGTTCTGATGGAGTAAAAAGAAATAAAAAATCTAATGGTCGTATTTTATTGGGTAAAGAGTGGAGTGAATATCCAGAATATGAACTAAATGTAGCTATTTAGTAGAATATATTAATTTATTAATCAAAAGGAGAATAGTGATGAAAGAAGGTTTAATTGAACAACTTAAAACACAAGAAAAATTTTTCTTAAATACTGTTAGTGTTTTAACTGAAGAGGATTCAAGTTTCAAACCCAAGGAAGAAATGTACACTGTTGCACAGCAAGTTGCTCATGCCGCCGATACAGTCAATTGGTTTTTAGAAGGTGCTTTTGGTAGTGCTGGTTTTGAAATGAATTTTGAAAAATATGATGAAAAAATGAAATCATTTAAATCATTTGATGAATCCATTAAATACTTCAAAGATGAATTTGCAAAAGGTATTTCAAGATTGGAAGCTGTTGGAGATTCTGAATTAGTGGCTCCAATAAACGGACCTATTATGACTGGTGCTCCTAAATTGGCTGTTGTGGGCGCAATAGCAGACCATACAGCACATCATAGAGGCTCATTAGCTGTTTATGCTCGCTTAATAGGCAAAGCACCTAAAATGCCATATGGTGAAATGTAATTTTAATTTTTTGTGGAAGAGATTATCTATTTTCTCTTCCTTATTTTAAAGGTAATGTCTTAAATCCAACGATTATTTATTAAGTATTCAATCAATTATTTTCTTTATCGCACTCCATTTTTTGTTTTTTTATACAATTGTGTATTATTTTGAAAACCCCAAAACTACATATCGGAACTGCTGGCTGGTCTTTTAAAGATTGGGTGCCAGCTTTTTATCCTAAAAATCAATCGGTTAATTTTGATTGGTTACAGTTTTATGCTCATTATTTCAATTTTGTTGAAGTCAATTCCAGTTATTATACTTATTTAAATCCAATGATTGTTGAAAGCTGGTTACGCAAATTGGAAGATGTTGATGATTTTTCATTTACGCTTAAACTTCATCAAGATTTTACACACAAACACAATTTTACAAAAGCAAAAGTAAGTGCAGTTTTGCAAAATCTAAATTTGTTGAAAGATTCAGAAAGACTAAGCGGATTGCTTATTCAGTTTCCATATTCATTTCAGTTTAACGATTCAAACATGAATTATATGCAAAAAATTATTGAACTATTTGATGGATATAACAGATTTGTTGAAGTACGTCATAAATCTTGGCAAACCAAAAAGGCAAAATCAATTACATTCTGCACAGTTGATCAGCCCAATATTGGCGAATCTATTGAATTTAATCCAGTGGTTGGAAATCAAGCAATGTACATTCGTTTTCATGGAAGAAATGAAGAAGCATGGATAAACTCATTAAGTAATTTCGGGAAGAAACAAACGTACGAAGAGCAAAGTTCACGTTATGAGTACTTGTATTTACCTGGTGAATTAGTATCCTTTAATAGACAAATTAAAGAAGTTTATGACCAAGTGAAGGATGTTTATATTGTTATGAATAATCATCCCAAAGGAAATGCGGTTGCAAATGCATTTGAATTACTACATCTTCTGAAGAATAGAGAGAAAATAATTCTTCCAGAAACAATTAGTAATACATTTCCAAGACTAAAAATAATTTCGAATAATCATTAATAAAGCAAAGATTCCATTCGTCACTAAATTACAAATATAATCTTTGCTAAAATTGAAGAATTAAGAACAGAAATTATTTAATTTATAACTTGTCTCTTGATAATCAATTTATCATATAATAAAATTAAAATAGCTGAGCCAAGTGCAATTATTGCAAAAATTAGCCACATTAAATCAGGTCGTTGCATATCTCGTGCAAATGCAGCATATAGTTGTCCAGAAAGAATTCCACCAAAAAGATTTCCGAGCGCAACACACCAATAAAAATAACCCATATAAAGTGCAACTTTTTCAGGGGGTGCAATTCGTCCAGTATATTCTTTTGATTTAGGCGAAGCCATCATTTCGCCAAAAGAAAAGACTAAAATTCCAGCAAGAGTAATAATTCCAACAGTACCAAAAATCAAAATGGAAAAAGATACAACTGTAATAATTGTTCCCCAAAAAATTGTCGTAAACGCTTTTAACCTTGTTACAAGATATGAAACCAGCACTTGGAAAAAGATAATTGCTCCTGCATTCATGTTTATTAAATACTCTGGATTAATTTGACCTGGTGTAGCCATTGAACTTGAAAATGAGGTGAATGTTTTACTTGAAAAACCGAAGAAATTAAAAATAGTTTGAGTAATATTCATCAAATCGGAAGTATCAACAAAATCGCGAATGTAAAGTGGTAAAGTGTAAAATATTTGGTTGAATGAAGTCCAAAAGCCTGACATTAACAGAAGAAATAATCCAAATTTCCAATCCCCAAGTTTCATAGGAGTAAAGAACCAATTTTTAATAGCACCTTTTGATAATATTCTTAAAATAAAATCGTAAATAAAATTAATTGCAATCCAAACAATTGAAAAATATGTTATTTGATTCCACGTTAGTGTATTATCGGAAGTAAACTTTGAACCAACAACTAAAAGTAAAAGCAATCCAAAAATAAAAAGGAAAAATCTTCCATTACCTAAAACTTCAACCATATCGGATAAAACTTTTTTAAGTGAACGAGGATTTGCAGATTTTGCTTCCGAAGTTGGCTCTTTATAAAAAAGTGTAACAAAGATAAAATTTATGGCAATCCAACCAGATGAAGCGATAAAAACATATTCCCAACTAATGGCCCGCACAATTCCAGCTACAATAGGTCCAACAAATCCACCAATATTTACCATCATATAAAAAATACCAAAACCCATTGAAGCATTTTTTTCATTAGTTACTTTCGAAATAGTTCCAATAATAACAGGTTTAAACATAGATGCCCCAATTGCAACCATCATAAATGCTAGAAAGAAAGTTGGAAATGTTTTAAACTGTCCAAGTAAATAATAAGCCGGCACGAGCACAACAAATGCGGCAAATAACATTTTTTTAAATCCATATCTATCCGCTAAAGCTCCAGAGACTACGGGAAATAAATATAGAAAAAAAGTTACAACCCCTTGTAAAACGCCTCTGTCTTCGTCAGAAAAACCAAGTCCACCCTCGCTAATTGCTCCAGTTATATAAAGAGACGAAACAGCAAAAAATCCGTACCACGCCATTCGCTCAAAAATTTCCATTGTATTAGCAATCCAAAATGTAGTTGGAAAATCTATTATTCTAATTTTTTTAGTCATAAATCCTCAAAATAAATCATAAAAAATGAGTAAATTTGTTAAATAGATATACACTATTTAGTTTGCAATATACAATTATTTTGTTTTTATTATAACTCTTTTAAGGAAATGAAATGAAAAAAGTAGTACTTAAAACAAATTTTGAAGATGTAAAACTTGTTAATCGTGGAAAAGTGCGAGATATTTATGAAATAGATGGAAAATATCTATTAGTGTCTAGCGATAGACTTTCGGCATTTGATGTAATAATGAATGAAGGAATTCCAGAAAAAGGTAGAATATTAACTGAAATATCTAAATTTTGGTTTAATCTTCTTAAGGATGATGTTGAAAATCATTTAATTTCTACAGATGTTGATGAGTATCCAGAAGTTCTCAAAAAATATAGAGACCAATTAGAAGGGCGTTCAATGCTTGTTAAAAAAGCAAAATTGATTCCAAT
>Ga0210046_1000199_pt1 | contig 63988 bp, 66 predicted proteins | sample CryGeyCG2114_250_FD_185461 | JGI IMG/M metagenome (GOLD analysis project Ga0210046, IMG submission 185461) | Groundwater microbial communities from aquifer - Crystal Geyser CG18_big_fil_WC_8/21/14_2.50 (SPAdes) (version 2) | ecosystem: Environmental > Aquatic > Deep subsurface > Groundwater ...
CAATGTCGTTGCGTACACACTCTCAAACTTCTGGTTGGAGCTTAACTGAGCAAGATCCATATAATAATATTGTAAGAACTTGCATTGAAGCAATGGCAGCAGTAATGGGGCATACGCAATCGTTACACACAAATTCATTGGATGAAGCAATTGCACTTCCAACAGATTTTTCGGCACGTATTGCACGCAACACACAATTGTTCTTGCAGGACGAAACAGAAATTACAAAAGTTATTGATCCTTGGGCTGGCTCTTACTATGTTGAGTCCTTAACAAATGAGCTATTGCAAAAAGGATGGGAACACATTCTTGAAGTTGAGTCTTATGGTGGAATGACAAAAGCAATTGAAGCTGGAATTCCAAAAATGCGCATTGAAGAGGCTTCTGCTCGTAAGCAAGCACGCATTGATTCTGGTGAAGAAACAATTGTTGGAATTAATAAATATCGTTTGGATAAAGAAGATCCAATAGATATTTTGGAAGTTGATAACACTGCTGTACGATTATCGCAAATAGAAAGACTTAATAGCATTAAAGCAAGCAGAAACAGTGATGCAGTAAAAATTGCGCTTGATAATTTGACAAAATGTGCCGAAACTGGTGATGGAAATCTTTTAGAACTTGCAGTTGAAGCAGCACGAGTTAGAGCTACTCTTGGCGAAATTTCGGATGCAATTGAAGCTGTTAGTGGTAGATACAAAGCTGTTACACGCACTATTTCTGGTGTTTATAGCGGCGAATATAATTCAGAGAAGAATATGAGTGTTGAAAAGGCTAAAGAACTTACAGACGCGTTTGCAAATGAGGAAGGAAGACGACCTCGAATTTTAATTGCTAAACTTGGGCAGGATGGTCACGACCGTGGTGCAAAAGTTGTTGCTACCGCCTACGCCGATCTTGGCTTTGACGTTGATATTGGTCCTTTATTCCAAACTCCTAAAGAAGCTGCAATGCAAGCTGTTGAAAATGATGTTCACGTTGTTGGAATGAGTTCGCTTGCTGCGGGACACAAAACTTTACTTCCACAATTAGTAGCAGAACTAAAAGCACTTGGACGTGAAGACATAATTGTAATAATTGGTGGCGTTATTCCAGCACAGGATTATGATTTCCTTTATCAACAAGGTGCTTCAGCAATATTTGGACCTGGAACAAAAATTCCAGAAACTACAATTAAATTGATGGAAATTATTAAAGAAAGATTTTCTTAAACATTTGTATAACAAATCGAGGTTTTCTGCTTTTACATGCAGCAAAGCCTCGATGCTCTTTATTTATAATTGATTAAGAAATACTTGCAATTGAGAATAGATATTTTGTTTTTAATCAGCAATAGATATTTAAAATCGAAATTACAATAGACAAATAATTTTGGTGGAGTTTAAAATGAAAAACCCTTGTAAAGTATTATTTTACAAGGGTTTACGTTGTGAGCGCACCTGGGCTCGAACCAGGGACCCTCTCCTTAAAAGGGAGATGCTCTACCACTGAGCTATGCGCCCAACATTTTCACAATTTCAAAAAAAAGTGAAAACAAAATTAAGAATATTACTTTTTAACGTCAAGCCCAAAAAATATTTTTTTTTGAAAAGTAAATTGATATAAGTAATTTTACTTTTTAGAATAACATAAAACTACTTTGAAATTAAATAACCCTAAAAAGATTTTAATTATTCGATTCAGTTCGCTTGGTGATGTTTTATTGACAACCCCTTTATTGCGTATTTTGAAAAACAAATATCCCAAAACTGAAATTGATTATTTAGTGAAAACCAGTTTTAGTGATGCAGTAAAATTAAATCCAAATATTAAGAATGTTGTTTCGTGGCAAACAGAAGAAGAATTTCATTTAGCTATCATTAAACTTAAAAATGCAAAATATGATTATGTAATTGATTTGCAAAATAATTTTAGGTCAAAAAAAATAGTATCAAAACTTGGTAAAAATAGTTTTTGTTTCAAAAAGCCTAACATTAAAAAATTTCTTCTGGTTAATTTTAAGTTAAATTTGCTAAAAAATGAAAAATCAATCCCACAAAGATATGTTGAAGTTATTCCAGAATTAAAAATTGATGAAAAAGGACTTGAGCTATTTTTGCCCGAGGAAAATAAAACTCAAATATTTGAGGATAAACCAATTATCGGTTTAGCTCCTGGAGCATTTCACTTCACAAAAAGATGGCCAATTGATTTTTATGCTGAAGTTGGAAATAAATTAACCAATGAAGGCTTTAAAATTGTAATTCTTGGAGGAAAATCAGATAGGGAAATTTGTAATTTGTTAAGCATTAAAATAGATAGGTCAATTGATTTATCAAACGACAACAAATTGTTTGAAACTGCTTCAAATATGAAAAAATGTAAACTGGTTATTTGCAATGATTCTGGTTTAATGCATACGGCAACTGCTGTTGGAACTCCAGTTATAGCAATTTTTGGTTCAACTGTTAAAGAATTTGGTTTTGTGCCTTTTGGAGTAAAAAATTTGATTATTGAAAATAATAATTTATCTTGCAGACCCTGTAGTCATATTGGTAAATCAACTTGCAAAAAGAAACATTTTAATTGTATGAATCAAATATTTCCTAACTTAGTTTATAAAAAAACTATTCAACTATTGAGCAGTTTATGAAAAAGGCGTGGTGGCTTCTTTATAATTTCTTAGTAATTCCATTTATTTATTTGCTCTTTAAAATTGCACGAATTTTTAATAAAAAAATTCGTAGTGGATTTGATAGAAGAAGAGTGCAAAATCAATTTATTAAAGAAGAAATGAAGCTGCTCGACTCCTCAAAAAAAATGATTTGGTTTCATTCTGCCTCACTTGGTGAGTTTGAACAAGCAAAGCCAATAATTGAAAAATTACGAAAAGAACAAAACATAAATATTTTGGTTACTTTTTTTTCCCCTTCTGGTTACGATAATTCTAAAAAGTATCCTTTTGCAGATATTGTTGCATATATGCCTTTTGATTTTGATAAAGCGGTTATTGAATTTCTAGAAATTGTAAATCCAAATGTCGTTATTTTTATGCGTTATGATATTTGGCCTAACTTATTATGGCAATTGGGAGCTAAAAAAATACCGACCATGATTGTTGATGCAACAATGCAGAAAAATTCTAAAAGAAAAATTTTTATTGTAAAGCAATTTCATAAATCAATTTATAAATGCTTTTCGGATGTGCTTACTGTTTCTATCCATGATGCTGAAAGCTTTCTCGATTTCAAAATACCTAAATCAAAAATTAAAGCTGTGGGTGATACAAGATTTGATAGAGTTTACCAAAAAAGTTTAACAGCACAAAGCAAAAAGTTGTTTCGCGATGGTCTTTTTGAAGGTAAAAAGATTTTTGTTTTTGGAAGTTCTTGGGATGAAGATGAAAATGTGGTTTTTCCTGCATTTGAGAAACTTGCTCAAAATGATGAAAAAGTTATAATGATTGTTGCTCCACATGAGCCAACTGAAGTTCACCTTGAAAAAATTGAAAATTATTTTGTAAAAAAGCTTAAAACCATTAGGTTTTCCTCAAAAAATAATTATTCAGAAGAGCGGATAATTATTATTGATTCTGTTGGAATTTTGCTCACTTTATATTTTTATGCAAATGTTGCTTATGTTGGTGGAAGTTTTAAGCAGGGAATTCATAATGTTTTGGAACCAGCTGTTTATGGAATTCCAGTAATTTTTGGACCTAAAATAGAAAGTAGTCTTGAGGCAATAGAATTAGTAAAAAGAGGAGCTTCGCAGATTGTTAAAAATATTGAAGAGACTTTTTTAATTTTAAGCAGATTATTTTCAGAAGATGAATTTAGAGATAAAATGGGCTTAATAGCTTCAAATTATGTAAATGAAAACATTGGCGCTTCCAGTAAAATTATTACCGAAATTGAAAAATATTTGTAAAAATACTAATAAATAATAAAAAATCTTATTAAAGATAGTCAAAAATTTTTGTTATAAATTAAGTTAAAAAATAATTTTACTTGCATATTTTTTAATTATCATATATTTTTGTAGCTCGTTTCTTTTACATATTGACATAATGGGCAGGCGCCAAAGCTGGAGAGTTGGGGCGGACTGTAAATCCGTTGGCTAAGCCTGAGGGGGTTCGATTCCCTCCCTGCCCACAAATGATATTTTTGAAGAAGAACAAAAAGCCTATTTTTGTTCGTACTTCGCTAAATATCTAATCTGAATGACGTTTATTTATTATAAGCGGGGGTAACTCAATTGGTAGAGTCACAGCCTTCCAAGCTGTTGGTCGCGGGTTCGAATCCCGTCTCCCGCTCATGAATTTTTCAGTATACATACTGAAGAGTGAGGTGGCTGATGTTTATTACATTGGTTCAACACAAAATGTGCAAGAAAGACTGAAATTGCACAATAGCTCAAAAGCACGTTGGACAAAAAGGTATCAACCATGGGTTCTTGAATATTATGAAGAGTATACAACTCGAAGTGAAGCGGTAATGCGAGAGAAATATTTTAAGTCCTTAAAAGGAATTAGAAGAAAACTTGAGTTATTAAAAGCGACAGACATAAACGAAAGTTAGAGTCATCCCGTACAACGGGATTGGTCGCGGGTTCGAATCCCGTCTCCCGCTCATGAATTTTTCAGTATACATACTGAAGAGTGAGAAAAAATATGTACTTTTTAATATGTTGAATTATGCTGACGTAGCTCAGTCGGTAGAGCACATCCTTGGTAAGGATGAGGTCACCGGTTCAATTCCGGTCGTCAGCTCAAAAATTGTTGACGAAACTAAAATTTTGAAAGAATTTTTGAAATGACTAATTTAATATTTTTATATAAAAATTTTAATGTTTAGCGAGGAAATATAATGGCAAAAGCTAGAAATGGTAGACAAACAATAATTATAGAAAGTACAGCCGATACTGGATATCGCTATACAACAAAGAAAAACAAAAGAGAACATCCAGCACGAGTTGAGTTTATGAAATATGACCCTGTTGCTCGAAAACACGTAATATTTAAAGAAACTAAATAATTTTACGAGAGTAGTTCAATTGGCAGAGCAGCGGTCTCCAAAACCGCAAGTTGGGGGTTCGAATCCCTCCTCTCGTGCTACTATAAATTAGGTAAATACTAATGAAAGAAAAGATAGTTAATTTTTTTACAGATGTGGTCAAAGAAATGAAAAAAGTTACTTGGCCAACAAAAAATGAATTAAAAGAATCTACAGTAATAGTAATTGTTACTTGTTTGATACTTGCAGCATTTACATATCTAATTGATATGGGAATAACAACAATATTTAAAGGACTTTTCTAAAAGTGGAAGAAAACACACAAGCAAAATGGTATGTAGTAAGAACCTTTTCTGGACATGAGAACAAGGTTAAGAATATTATCGACTTAGAATTAAGTGATAACGAAGCTCTACGTGCTCGTATTGTTGAGGTATTAGTTCCAACTGAAAAAGTATTTGAAATTAAAGATGGAAAAAAGAAAACTAAAACTCGTAATTTTTTTCCTGGTTACATTTTATTAAATGCTGATTTAGATAACAGAGTGATAGATTTTATTACTAATACACCATCAGTAATGGGCTTTTTGGGTGAACAAAAGAAACCAGCTCCATTACTTCCAGCAGAAGTAAAAAGAATTGTTGGTAGAATTACTCAGGATAAAGATACTGAGAAAACAGATACAATTTTTAGAAGTGGTGATTTGATAAAAATAATTGATGGTCCTTTCAATAATTTTTCTGGTATTATTGAAGAAGTTAATGAAGAAAAGATGAAAATTAAAGTAATGGTTTCAATTTTTGGAAGAAAAACTCCAGTTGAAATCGATTTTGAACAAGCAGAATTAGAAAAGTAAATTATAATTAAAGGTTAAGTTATGGCTAAAAAGATAACTGGTTACATTAAATTGCAAATTCCTGCTGGAAAGGCAAATCCATCACCACCAGTTGGACCTGCTTTAGGACAAAAAGGTGTAAATATTATGGAGTTTTGTAAGCAATTTAATGCTAAAACTTCAGAAAAAGATGGTTTGATAATTCCTGTTGTAATAACAGTTTTTGCAGATAAATCATTTACATTTATCACAAAAACACCACCTGCAGCAGTGTTGTTAAAAAAGAATTTAAGTTTGAGCAAAGGTTCAAATGAGCCCAATAAAATTAAAGTTGCAAAAGTAACTCAAGCTCAATTACAAGAAATTGCAGAAACTAAAATGGCAGATTTAAATGCAAATGATATTGACCATGCTATTAGTATGATTGCTGGAACAGCACGTAGCATGGGCATTACAGTTGAAGGATAATTAAAAGTTTATAAATTAGGTTGGAAAAAATGAAAGAGTCAAAAAGAGTAAAATCCTTAAAAGAAAAAATTGACCTACAAAAAGAATATAGTATTGAAGATGCTATAAATCTTCTTAAAGAAAATTCAAGCGTTAAGTTTACCGAATCTTTAGACTGTGCTATTAGATTAGGTGTTGACCCAAGGCATGCAGATCAAATGATTAGAGGTACTGTAAGTTTACCACACGGAACTGGAAAGGAAGTTAGAGTTCTTGTAGTAGCCAAAGGTGCCAAAGCTGATGATGCTATTGCAGCTGGTGCAGATTATGCTGGTTTTGAAGAGTATATTGCAAAAATCAAAGAGGGTTGGGCAGAAATTGACGTTATTATTGCTACACCAGATACTATGGGTGAACTTGGTAAATTGGGTCGTATTTTAGGACCTCGTGGTTTAATGCCAAATCCTAAAAGTGGAACAGTAACAATGGACGTTGTAAATGCAGTAAAAGAAGTGAAAGCTGGTAAAATTGAATTCCGTGTAGATAAAACAGGTATTGTTCATACATCTTTAGGAAAACTCAATTTTGAAACTAAACAACTTATGGAAAATACTAAAGCATTTGTTGAGAAAATTATCAGAATGAAACCATCAGCTGCAAAAGGAACTTATGTTAAGAGTTTATATTTAACTAGCACTATGGGACCTGGAGTTCATATTTCAAAAGAAGAAATTTAAATTACAAATACGCACTCATTATATATATAATGCTTCTATTAAACAGTATAAAACTGAATTAGGTAAAAGATGAACAAGACAGAAAAAAGCGAAATGGTTTCTCTTATAAAAGAGAAATTCCAAAAATCTACTGCAATGTACTTGGTTGATTATTCTGGAATCACAGTTGAACAAATTAGTGGTTTACGAAGAGAATTTGCAAAAGAAGGTGTTAGCTATAAAGTATTTAAAAATACTTTAGTTAAAAGAGCTATTGCTGAAATTGGTGGATTTGAAAAAATTAACGAACAACTTGTTGGTATGATTGGTATTGCATTTGCGGATGAAAACTATGTTGCTCCTGCCAAAATCATCAAAAACTTTAGCGAAAAGAATAAAAAGTTCAATTTCAAGGGCTGCTACATAGAATCAACATTCTATGGAGAAGATCAACTTAAAAATCTGGCTTCTATGCCTACTAAGGACGAAATTATGTCCAGTATCGTTGGCAGCATTGCTGCTCCGGCATCAGGTATTGTTGGTACTATCAATGCAGTTATTAGAGATCTTGTTAGTGTTATTGATGAAGCGGGTAAAACAAAAGCCGCATAAAAATTATTATTAAAAGATTATTCATAGGAGATATAAAAATGTCAGAAAAAATATCAAAAATAGTAGAATTAATTAAAGCTCTTACTTTAGTTGAAGCTTCTGAATTAAAAACAGCTTTAGAAACAGAATTTGGTGTATCAGCCGCCGCTCCTGTTGTAATGGGTGCTGCAGCAACAGCAGTTGTAGCAGAAGCTGAAGAAGAAAAAACAGAGTTTGATGTTATTCTTGCTTCTTTTGGTGACAAAAAAATTAATGTTATCAAAGTTGTTAGAGCTCATACAGGTTTAGGCTTAAAAGAAGCTAAAGACTTAGTTGATGGTGCACCTAAAACTGTTAAAGAAGGTGTTAGCAAAGACGAAGCTGCAAAAATTAAAGCTGAACTTGAAGAAGCTGGTGCAACAGTAGAGATTAAATAATTTATAATAATAAATTAATTTCTAAATTTTTTAATGTGGTAAGATGTAGAAATATGTCTTGCCACTTTATATATTTTAAATGAGAATTATGATTAGTAACAATAATTGCCAATTTAGGGAGGTCATGGTTGGATAAGTATAAAAAAAACAAAACGACGAACCGTATTACTTTTGAGTCCATTATTCCTGCCATTAAACAACCAGACTTGTTGAATATTCAAGTTGAATCGTTTGAAGAGTTTATTCAGAGAGGTATCACTCGGGATAAAAGAGAAAATAAGGGATTACAAGAAGTATTTAATACCAATTTCCCAATTTTCGATAACAAAGAATTTTACAGATTAGACTTTGTAGATTATCACATAGAAAAACCAAGATTTTCTATTCCAGAATGCCAAGAAAGAGGTCTTACTTTTAGCTCACCACTTAAAGCAAAATTAAGATTATCTGCAAAAGACGATGAAACCGAAGAATATGTAAATTCTATAGAACAAGAAGTTTATCTTGGAAATCTTCCCTTTATGACTAATAAAGGAACTTTTGTAATTAATGGTGCAGAACGTGTTGTTGTTAGTCAACTTCATCGGTCACCTGGTGTTGCTTTTGATCAAACAAGACACCCAAATGGTACACCAATTTATTCTGCTCGTATTATTCCATTTCGTGGTTCTTGGGTTGAATTTGCAACCGATATAAATCATGTTATGTATGTATATATTGATAGACGTAAGAAATTTCCTGCAACTACTTTATTGCGTGCTTTAAATTACACCACTGATGAAGAAATATTAAATCTTTTTGACTTAGTTGAAGAATTTGAAGTTAAAAATTTAGATCCATTAGAGCATCAAGGTAGAATTTCAGCAGAAGATGTAATTGATGTTGAAACTGGTGAAATATTCGTTACTAAAGATGACGAATTAACCGAAGAAATTATTGAAAATATTAAAGCTTCGGATGTTAAAAAAATTAAAATTATAGCTGGTGATACTAATACAGAGCAAGATTTAATTCTTAATACATTGCGTAAAGACACTTCAATTTCTAAAGAAGAGGCTTTATTTGCTATTTATAGACAATTGCGAACAGGCGAAGCGCCAGATGTTGAAACAGCAGAAGCATTAATTGAAAAATTATTCTTTAACGAAAAACGTTACGATTTAGGTGAAGTTGGGCGTTTTAGAATGAATGATAAATTAAATTTAGATATTCCTAAAAATGTTCGTGTGCTTACAATTGAAGATATTGTAGCGATTATGAAAAGCATTATATTATTGAAAAATGGTAATGTTTCAGTAGATGATATTGACCACCTTGGAAATAGAAGAGTTAGAACAGTTGGTGAGCAATTGCAACAACAATTTAATGTTGGTTTAGCACGTATGTCTCGTACAATTCGTGAACGTATGAATATGCGTGATAACGAAAATATGCAACCACAAGATTTGGTTAATGCAAGAACAATAAGCTCTGTAATAAACGCTTTCTTTGGAACTAACCAATTATCTCAATTTATGGATCAAACAAATCCACTTTCAGAATTAACTCATAAAAGAAGAATTTCTGCATTGGGACCTGGTGGTTTAACACGCGAAAGAGCTGGGTTTGAAGTTCGCGACGTGCATCATTCTCATTATGGTCGTTTATGTCCAATTGAAACTCCAGAAGGTCCAAATATTGGTCTTATTTCTTCGTTAACACTTTATTCAAGAGTAAATAATTTTGGATTTTTAGAAACACCATACCGAAAAGTTAAAGATGGTAAAGTTTCAAAAAATGTTGATTATTTATCAGCTGATCAAGAAGATGAATTTGTTATTGCGCAGGCAAACGCTCCTTTAGATGAGCAAGGTAAATTTGTTCTTGAAAGAGTTAAATGCCGTAAACGTGGCGAATTTCCTGTTGTAACACCAGCAAATGTTCATTACATGGATGTTGCACCATCTCAATTGGTAAGTGCTGGTGCATCATTAATTCCATTTTTGGAACATGATGATGCTAACCGTGCATTAATGGGTTCAAACATGCAACGCCAAGCAGTTCCATTATTAGTTCCCGAATCCCCAATTGTTGGAACTGGAATGGAGTATAAAATTGCAGTTGATTCTAAATCAGTTATAGTTGCCGAAGATAAAGGTGAAGTTGAATATGTTGATGCTGAAAGGATAATTGTAAAATATTTTTCAGACCCTGAAAGCTATCAAGCTTTAACTACTTTTGACGATGAAAGACGAGTAGAATATAAATTGATTAAGTTTAACGGAACAAACCAAGAAACTTGTTTTAATCAACGTTCTCGTGTTGCACTTGGACAAAAAGTTAAAAAAGGTGATATATTAGCTGATGGTCCATCTATTGATAAAGGTGAGTTGGCTCTTGGTAAAAATGTTCTTGTTGGTTTCATGCCTTGGCGTGGTTATAACTTTGAAGATGCTATTATTATTAGCGAAAGATTAGTTGCCGACGATGAGTTTACTTCATTACATATTGAGGAATTTGAACTTCAAGTGAGAGAAACAAAACGTGGTGATGAAGAGTTAACTCGCGATATTCCAAATGTTAGCGAAGAAGCTACTAAAGATTTGGATGAGCGTGGAATAATTCGTGAAGGTGCCGAGGTTCACGAAGGTGATATCTTAATTGGTAAAATTACACCAAAAGGTGAAACAGATCCTACTCCTGAAGAAAAATTATTAAAAGCAATTTTTGGCGATAAAGCCGGCGATGTTAAAGATGCGTCTTTAAAAGCACATCCTGGATTAAAAGGCACAGTAATTAAAACTAGATTATTCAGCAGAAAACGCCGTGACGGAGAAGCTAAAAAACAAGAGAAAAAAGATCTTGATTTAATTGAACATAATTTAAGTGTTAAAAAAACTGAGCATTACAAATTGCTAGTAAAAAAATTGCAAGTTATTACCCAAGGGAAAAAAACTATTGGAATTAGTGATTTAGATGGTTCGGTTGTACTTAAGAAAAATACGCATATTACTGAAACAACGTTTAGTGAAATTCAAGACATAACAAAATTAGATTATACCCAAGAATGGTTTAGTGAAGAAGAAACAAATAAAATGATTAAAACCCTTTTTAGCAATTATTTTACTATGCTTGCTGATTACGAAGAGGATTTTAAACGATTAAAATTAAATATTCAAAGTGGTGATGAACTTTCACCTGGTGTTGTTCAGCTTGCTAAGGTTTATGTTGCTAAAAAACGTAAGCTTCAAGTAGGTGATAAAATGGCTGGCAGACACGGAAACAAAGGTGTTGTTGCTAAAGTTGTTCCAAAAGAAGATATGCCATATCTTGAAGACGGTACTCCAGTTGACATAATTCTTAATCCACTCGGTGTGCCATCACGAATGAACCTTGGTCAGTTATATGAAACTGCATTAGGTTGGGTTGGAAGTGTTTTGGGGGTTAAATTTGAGACCCCAATTTTTGACGGTGCTAAATTTGAAGATGTTGAAAACTTAATTGCAGAAGCTGGTCTTCCTATAGGAAGTAAAACCACCATGTATGATGGTCGCACTGGCGTAAAATTCCACCAAAAAATTACTTGTGGATATATTTATATGCTCAAATTAGGACATATGATTGACGACAAACTACATGCTCGTTCAATAGGACCATATTCATTAATTACTCAACAACCACTTGGTGGGAAAGCCCAATTTGGTGGTCAGCGTTTTGGTGAAATGGAAGTTTGGGCACTTGAAGGTTATGGTGCTTCAAATGTATTACAAGAAGTTCTAACTGTTAAGAGTGATGATGTTGAAGGACGTGCAAAAACTTATGAAGCTATTGTAAAAGGCGAAAACCTTACTCGTCCATCAATTCCTGAAGCATTTAATGTATTAATTAAAGAGTTACAAGGTTTAGGTTTAGAGATAAAGATTAACTAGTCAAACTAAATCAATAAAGTTTTAAGGAGAAAATTTATGAGATTCAAACCACAAGAATCAAAATTAAAAAATATTACCAAACTAACTATAAGTTTGGCTAGTCCTGATATTGTACTTTCTAGATCTCATGGTGAAGCTACAAAACCCGAAACCATAAATTACAGATCATTCAGACCAGAAAAAGATGGTTTGTTTTGCGAAAAGATTTTTGGTCCAGTTAAGGATTGGGAATGTGCTTGTGGAAAGTACAAAGGTATTAGATATAAAGGAATTGTTTGCGACAGATGTGGCGTTGAAGTTACACAAAAAAAAGTAAGACGCGAAAGAATGGGTCACATTACTTTGGCAGTTCCTGTTGTACATATATGGTTTTTTAAAGCATTGCCTTCAAAAATTGGAAACATAATTGGTATGAAAACCAAAGAACTTGAAAGGGTAATTTACTATGAATCATACGTAGTAATTAATCCTGGGACTACTGGTTTGCAATACAAAGATTTAATTTCTGAAGATCAATATTATGAAATTCTCTATTCTTTAGAACATAATAATGATTCCTTAGATGACAATGACCCTAAAAAATTTATAGCAAAAATTGGTGGCGATGCTGTTAAAGAGTTGTTGAAATCAATTGATGTTGAACTTACTTTCAGAGAGCTTAAAGCTCAACTCAAAATAGAAACATCTCAGCAAAAACGGGGTGATTTATTAAAACGCCTTCGCGTTTTAGAATCTTTTAGAGAATATGAAGGAAAAGTTGCTAATAAACCAGAATGGATGGTTGTTAGTATATTACCAATTATTCCACCAGAATTACGTCCTTTAGTACCATTAGAAGGCGGTAGATTTGCTACAAGTGATTTAAATGATCTTTACCGAAGAGTAATAATCAGAAATAATAGATTAAAAAGATTAATAGATATTAAAGCCCCAGAAGTAATTTTAAGAAACGAAAAAAGGATGCTTCAAGAGGCAGTTGACGCATTATTTGATAATTCACGTCGTGGAAGTGCAGTTAGAAGTGATGGAAACAGACCACTTAAATCTTTAAGCGATATGCTAAAAGGTAAACAAGGTCGATTCCGTCAAAACTTACTTGGAAAACGGGTTGATTATTCTGGCCGTTCAGTAATTGTTGTTGGTCCAGAGTTAAAATTGCACCAATGTGGCCTTCCAAAAAATATGGCAATTGAATTATTCAAACCATTTGTAATTCGTAAATTGATTGAACGTGGATTTTATAAAACAGTTAAAAGCGCTCGAAAAGCTGTTGATAGAAAAGAGCCTGTAATTTGGGATATTCTTGAAAAATTGATTGATGGACATCCTGTTTTACTTAACCGTGCTCCTACACTTCACAGATTAGGAATTCAAGCTTTTCAACCAATTTTAATTGATGGAAAAGCTATTCAGTTACATCCAATGGTTTGTACAGCATTTAATGCGGATTTTGACGGTGATCAAATGGCTGTTCACGTTCCACTATCTTATGAAGCTCAATTAGAGGCTTCAACATTAATGCTCTCAAGTCACAATATTCTTTCACCACAAAATGGAAGTCCTGTTGTGGTTCCTACACAGGATATCGTTTTGGGTTGCTATTACTTAACAAAAGTAAAAGCTGGCGCCAAAGGCGAAGGTATGGTTTTTTCAAACAGCCAAGAAGTTCAAATTGCTTATGATTATGAAGCTGTTGATCTTCACGCAAGAATTAAAGTAAAAATTAATGGTGAATTTATTGAAACTACTGTTGGTAGAGTAATTTTCAATGATATAGTTCCACCAGAAATGGGTTTTTGGAATGAGTTACTTATTAAAAAAGTTTTTAGTGGATTTATTTATAAAATGTTTGTAAAACTTGGTAACGAAGTTACCGCTAAATTTCTTGATAACTTAAAGGAATTAGGTTTTAAATATTCCACAATTGCTGGTATTTCTATTAGCTTTAGTGATATGATAGTTCCTGAAGAAAAGAAAGCAATGATTACAGATTCAAATAAAAAAGTTGCTGCAATTTTAGATGAACATGATCAAGGTTTTATCACAGATGCTGAGCGTTATAATAAAATTATTGATGTATGGACTCATACTACCAATAACGTTGCTAAATCACTTATGGATAGAATTAAAACCGATCAACATGGATTTAATTCACTTCACATGATGGTTGATTCTGGTGCAAGAGGTTCGCAAGAACAAGTTCGTCAGCTTGCTGGTATGCGCGGGTTGATGATGAAACCTCAAAAATCACTTTCTGGTGCCTCTGGTGAAATTATTGAAAATCCAATTGTTGCTAATTTTAAGGAAGGACTTTCAGTACTTGAGTATTTTATTTCTACTCACGGTGCTCGTAAAGGTTTGGCTGATACAGCACTTAAAACTGCAGATGCGGGATATTTAACAAGAAGATTAACTGATGTGGCTCAAGATGTAATTATTACTCAAGAAGATTGTGGAACTATTAGAGGTGTTGACGTTTCCGCAATTAAAGATGTTGAATTAGAACGTGAGCCATTAGCTGAACGAATTACTGGTCGTGTTGCTCAAGAAGATATATATGATCCAAGAACTGACGAACTGATTGTTGAAGCTGGAAATACAATTGACGAAGAAATTGCAGAACGTATTGACGATGCTTCTATTGACTCTGTTTTTATTAGAACAGTTTTAACTTGTGAATCAGAAAGAGGTATTTGTGCTAAATGCTATGGCAGAAATTTAACAACTGGTAAATTAGTTGAAACTGGAGAAGCAGTTGGAATTATTGCAGCTCAATCAATTGGTGAACCTGGTACTCAGTTAACATTAAGAACTTTCCACTTGGGTGGTACTTCATCTCGTATTGCAAGTCAATCGCAAGTTGATTCAAGCGTTGAAGGTACAATTAAATTTGATAAAATTAACTATGTTGAAAGAGAAGATTTCTTAGGCAAAGTTAAAGTTGTAACTGGTCGTCGTGGTTCAATGGGTATTTTTGATGAAGATGGCAGACAAATAAAAAAATATGACATTCCTTATGGTTCTGAGTTACGTGTTGATAATAATCAACTAGTAAAAAAAGCACAACCACTTTATAATCACGATCCTTATAACGCTGTAATTTTAACAGATATTAAAGGAACTGTTAGATTTGTTGATTTGGTTGATAATTCAACAATTCAACAAGTTGCCGATGAACAAACAGGTCACGTTGCAAAGGTTGTTATTGAATCGAAAGAAAAAACTTTAACTCCAAGTATTGTAATAACTGATGCAAACGGAGAAGAAAAGACTTTTAACTTACCAACAGGAGCATATTTATCAGTTGAAGATAATTCAACTGTTTTACCTGGCACAATTTTAGCAAAAATATCAAAATCTGATTCAAAGAGTAGAGATATTACTGGTGGTCTTCCTAGAGTAACTGAATTATTCGAAGCAAGAAGTCCTCACGAACCAGCCACGGTTTCAGAAATTGAAGGTATTGTTAAATTTGGAACTAGGAAAAAAGGTTCAAGAGAAATTATTGTTGAATCAATGGACGGATTTGACGAGAAAAAATATAATATTCCTTATGGAAAACATATTCTCGTACAAGAAGGTGATGAAATTCCTGCTGGTGAAAAAATAACAGATGGGCCAATTGATCCACATGATATTTTAAAAATTAGTGGTACTAATGCAGTTCAAGAATATCTTGTTAACGAAATTCAAGACGTTTACCGACTTCAAGGGGTAAAACTAAATGATAAACACATTGAAGTTATAGTTCGCCAAATGTTACGTAAACTAAAAGTTATCTCTTCTGGCGATACTACATTTATTGAAGAAGATTTGATAAACAGAATAGTAATGGCACAAGAAAATAGAGTAATGTTAGAATCGGTTTTTGTTGAAAATCCAGGTGATTCTAAGTCAGAAATTGGTGATATAATTACTCGTACAAAAATGCGAGAAATAAATTCTGAGATTGAAAGAAAAGGTAAACAATTACTTGAAGCAAGAGATGCCGAACCAGCAACTTTTGAAAATATCCTTTTGGGAATTACACAATCTGCATTATCAACTGAAAGCTTTATTTCTGCTGCTTCTTTCCAAGAAACTACTAAAGTTTTAACTAATGCCTCAATAGCTGCAAAAGTTGATGATTTAATTGGATTGAAGGAAAATGTTGTAATGGGAGGACGAATTCCTGCAGGAACTGGATTAAAAAAATACTCTAATATAATACTTTCTACTGAAGATAATAGTGTTGAAGAAAAAAACGAAATTATTACAGAAGAAAGCGAAAAAGAAGTATAAAAGTCAAAAAAATATTAATTCACGTGCTTGACTTAATTGCAGATTAAAGGTATATTGAGAGTCTGAATTTTTAAGCACTTTATAATTTTATGGAGGTAAATAAGTGCCTACAATAAACCAATTGGTTAGAAAAGGTAGAAAGATTGTTAAGTCTAAAAACAAAGCTCCGGCTTTGGAAGCATGCCCTCAAAGAAGAGGTGTTTGCACTAGAGTATATACAACTACTCCTAAAAAACCAAACTCAGCTTTAAGAAAAGTTGCTAGAGTTAGATTAACAAATGGTATTGAAGTTACAGCATATATTCCTGGTGAAGGACATAATTTGCAAGAGCACTCTATTGTATTAATTAGAGGTGGAAGAATTAAAGATATTCCTGGTGTTCGTTATCACATTATACGTGGTTCACTTGATACAAGTGGGGTGGACGACAGAAAGAAAAGTAGATCTAAATATGGCACTAAAAAACCTAAAAAAAAATAGACTAATATGAGAAAGAGAAGAGCAGAAAAGAGATACATTAAGCCAGATCCAAGATTTAATGATATATTAGTAGCAAAATTTGTTAACTATATTATGATGGATGGCAAAAAATCAACATCTAGAAGTGTTGTTTATGAATCTTTTGATTTAATTGAAAAGAAAACAAAGAAACCAGCTATTGAAGTGTTCAAAAAAGCTGTTAGTAATGTTCAACCAATGGTTGAAGTTAGAAGTAGAAGAGTTGGTGGTGCAACCTACCAAGTACCTATGGAAGTAAGACCTGAGAGAAGAATGGCTTTAGCATTACGTTGGATTAAAAAATATGCTACTGACAGAAAAGATAAAACAATGGCAGAAAAATTGTCAGCTGAATTAATTTCGGCTTCAAATGGCGAAGGATCTGCAATCAAGAAAAAAGATGAAGTTCATAGAATGGCAGAAGCTAATAAAGCATTTGCTCATTTCAAGTGGTAATTGGATTTAATAGGATAAGATTAGATGGCTACTAAAAGAGTAGAATTAAATAAAGTTAGAAACATTGGTATAATGGCTCACATTGATGCAGGTAAAACTACAACAACCGAGAGAATATTATATTATACAGGAAAAACCCATAGAATTGGTGAAGTTCACGATGGCGGCGCTACTATGGATTGGATGGAGCAAGAAAAAGAACGTGGTATTACAATAACTAGTGCAGCTACAACTGCTTTTTGGCAAGGTCATCAAATAAATATTATTGATACTCCAGGTCATGTTGATTTTACTGTTGAAGTTGAAAGGTCACTTCGTGTATTAGATGGTGCTGTAGCTTTATTTTGTGCTGTTGGTGGAGTTGAACCTCAATCAGAAACCGTTTGGCGTCAAGCTGACAAATATAAAGTTCCAAGAATTGCATTTATAAATAAAATGGACCGTATTGGTGCTGATTTTTTCCATGCAGTTGAAATGATGAAATTACGCTTAGGAGCTAATGCTATTCCTATTACTTTACCTATTGGTGAAGGTGATATGTTTACTGGTGTTATTGATTTAGTAACAATGAAAGCAAGAATGTATCATGAAGATACTCTTGGGGCTACTTTTGAAGATAAAGAAATTCCAGCGGTATTACTTCCACAAGCTCAAAAATATAGAACAGTCATGTTGGAAGCTGTATCGGATGTTGACGACACTCTTTTAGAAAAATATCTTGATGGAAAAGAAATTTCAATTGAAGAAATTTCAAGAGTATTACGTGAAGCTACAAGACAATTAAAAATTACTCCAGTTTTATGTGGTTCTTCATTTAAGAACAAAGGTGTTCAAAAACTTCTTGATTCGGTAGTTGAATATTTACCTTCACCACTTGATGCTGAAGAGTTGAGTGTTCACCACATTCATCAAGATGATAAAGTTATACTTGAAATTAGCACAAAAGAAAAATTTACTGCTTTGGCTTTCAAAATTATGACAGACCCTTATGTAGGAAAACTTACATATATTAGAGTTTATAGTGGTAGGTTAAATGCTGGGTCATATATATATAACTCTGTTTCGGATAAAAAAGAAAGAGTTGGTAGAATTCTTTTAATGCATGCCGATAAAAGAGAAGATTTAGATGAAATTAGAGCTGGGGATATTGCTGCAATCGTTGGATTAAAACATACAAAAACTGGTGACACTCTTTGTACTGAAGATGATAAAGTTTTGTTGGAGAAAATGGTTTTTCCTGAGCCAGTAATTCAAATTGCAATTGAACCAAAAACTAAAGCTGATCAAGAAAAATTATCTGAGGCTTTAGCTAAATTATCAGAAGAAGATCCTACATTTAAAGTAAAAACTGATGAAGAAACAGGTCAAACTTTAATTTCTGGTATGGGTGAGCTTCACCTTGAAATTCTTGTTGATAGAATGAAAAGAGAGTTCAAAGTTGAAGCTAATGTTGGTAAACCACAAGTAGCTTATAGAGAAACAATTACCGAAACTGTTCAAGCCGAAGGTAAGTTTGTTAAGCAAAGTGGTGGACGTGGTAAATATGGTCATGTTTGGCTCGAAGTTGGTCCAAATGAACCAGGTAAAGGTTTTGAATTTGAAAATGCTATTGTTGGCGGAGTTGTTCCAAAAGAATATATTGCTCCAGTTTCTCGTGGTGTTGAAGAAGCAATGAAAAATGGTGTTGTTGCTGGATATCATATTGTTGATGTAAAAGTTAAACTTTATGATGGTTCTTATCATGATGTTGACTCTGATGAAATTTCATTTAAAGTTGCTGGTTCTATGGCATTTAGAGCTGCTGCAAAGAAAGCAAAACCTATTTTATTGGAACCATTAATGAGTATTGAAGTTACAACCCCAGAAGAATATATGGGTGACGTAATGGGTGATTTAAGCTCAAGACGTGGTAAAGTTGAAGGTTTTGATGCAAGAAGAGATGCTCAAGTAATTAAAGCAAAAGCCCCATTATCTGAAATGTTCGGTTATTCTACTGTGTTAAGATCTATGACTCAAGGTAGAGCAATTTACTCAATGCAATTTTCACATTATGCTGAAGTTCCAAGATTTATTGCAGAAGAAATTTCAGAAAAAGCAAATATTAATAAATAATTAAGTAATTTTACAAGAATAAAAAGAACAAGGAGTTTTCTATGGCAAAGGAAAAATTTGATAGGAGTAAACCTCACGTTAATATCGGTACTATCGGTCACGTAGATCATGGTAAAACAACATTAACTGCTGCGATTACTATGTCTCTTGCAAAAAAAGGTTTATCATTAAAACGAACTTTTGATAGTATTGATAATGCACCTGAAGAAAGAGAAAGAGGTATTACAATTGCTACAGCTCACGTTGAATATTCAACAGCTAACAGACATTATGCTCACGTTGACTGTCCTGGTCATGCCGATTATGTAAAAAACATGATTACTGGTGCGGCTCAAATGGACGGAGCAATTTTAGTAGTTGCTGCAACTGATGGTCCAATGCCTCAAACAAGAGAACATATTCTTCTTGCGCGCCAGGTTGGTGTTCCAAAAATGGTTGTTTTTATGAATAAAGTTGATCTTGTTGATGACGAAGAATTAGTTGAATTAGTAGAAATGGAATTAAGAGAGCTTCTAACAGAATACGAATTTCCAGGTGACGAAATTCCAATAATTAAAGGTTCTGCTCTTCAAGCACTTGAGGCTTCTTCAAATGATGATGCTCCAAAAGAAGATCCAAGAATGAATTGTATTTGGGAACTTATGGATGCCGTTGATTCATATATTCCAATTCCTGAACGTGAATCTGATAAACCATTCTTGATGCCTGTTGAAGATGTTTTCTCTATTACTGGTCGTGGTACTGTTGCTACTGGTAGAGTTGAAAGAGGTCAAGTAAAACTTGGTGAAGAAGTAGTTTTAATTGGTCTTGGAATGAACAAGAAAACAGTTGTTACTGGAATTGAAATGTTTCGTAAAGAACTTGATAGCGCATTAGCTGGTGATAATGCTGGTGTACTTATGCGTGGTGTTAGTAAAGATGAAATCCAAAGAGGAATGGTATTAGCTAAACCTGGTTCAATTACTCCTCATACAAATTTTGAAAGTGAAGTTTATATTCTTTCAAAAGATGAAGGTGGACGTCATACACCATTTTTTAATGGTTACAGACCTCAGTTCTATTTTAGAACAACTGACGTTACTGGTATTGCTACGTTGCCAGAAGGTACAGAAATGGTTATGCCTGGTGATAACGTTAAAATGACAATTGAATTGATTTCAGAAATTGCAATGGAAGAAGGACTACGTTTTGCTATCCGTGAAGGTGGTAGAACAGTTGGTGCTGGTGTTGTTGCGAAAATTATTAAATAAGTAAGTTATTTTATTGCCAGATTATATTTTTTAATCTGGCAAACATTTAAGGAGAGAAATACTTTGGCAGGTCAAAAAATTAGAATTAAACTAAAATCTTATGATCATATTTTGATTGATAAATCGACTGAAAAAATTATTAAAACTGTTAAGAGTTCTGGAGCTGTAGTTTCAGGTCCAATTCCTTTGCCAACAAGAAGATCAGTATATACAGTTTTACGCTCTCCTCACGTAGACAAAAAATCACGTGAACAATTTGAAATTAGAGCACATAAAAGAATTATTGATATACATAACTCTAACAATAAAACCGTCGATTCGTTAAGTAAGTTAGAAATTCCGGCGGGTGTTGATATTGAGATTAAGTTATAAGGATTATGAGATGCCAGGATTGTTAGGTAAAAAAATAGGAATGACTAATTATTATTCAGAAGATGGAAAAGTTACTCCTGTAACTGCTATTGAAGTTGGTCCATGTACTGTTGTTTCTATAAAAACAAAGAAAAATGATGGTTACGAAGCAATTCAGTTAGGTTTTGGTGAGAAAAAAGAAAAACATCTCAATAAACCTCAAATTGAAAACTATAAAAAGCTAAATTTAAAACCTGCTGCTGTTTTGAAAGAATTTAGGAATTTTAATATTTCTGAATACAAAGTTGGTGATGAATTAAATTCAGAAATATTTAAAATTGGTGATATTGTTAAAGTTTCTGGAAAAAGCAAAGGTAAAGGTTTTCAAGGTGTAATGAAACGCCACAATTTTCGTGGTGGACAAAGAACACACGGTCAAGGTGATAGAGAAAGAGCACCTGGTTCTGTAGGACAAAGTTCTTATCCATCAAGAGTTTTGAAAGGTATGAAAATGGGTGGAAGAATGGGTTTTGAAAGAATCACAACTTCTGGTCTTAAAGTAGTTAAAGTTTTTGCAGACAAGAATATTATCCTTGTTAAAGGTGCGGTTCCTGGTGCAATAAATTCAATTGTTGAAATTAAAAAGTAATTGGTTAAATAATGAAGTTAGATGTTTTTAAAATTGACGGTACTCAAGAAGGAACTTCTGTTGAATTAGCAGAAGATGTATTTGGTATTGAACCTAATGACCATGTTATTTATCTTGCTGTTAAAGCTTATTTAGCAAATCAACGTCAAGGTACTCATAAAACCAAAGAACGCAATGAAGTTAGCGGTGGTGGACGTAAGCCTTGGAAACAAAAAGGTAGAGGTACAGCACGTGCTGGTTCTACTAGATCTCCTATTTGGATTGGTGGTGGTACAATATTTGGACCAAAACCTAGAAATTATAGACAAAAATTAAATAAAAAGGTTAGTAGACTTGCTCGTAAATCTGCTTTATCCTACAAAGCTAGTTCTGAACAAATTATTATTGTTGAAGATTTTAATTATGAAAGTCCAAAAACAAATGAATTTATTAAAATGTTAGATTCATTAAAAATTTCTGGAAAGAAAACTTTACTTCTTACTAGTGAACATCAAGAAAATATTTACAAATCTGGCAGAAATATAGATAAAGTTTCAATTTTAGAAGCGCAAAAAGCATCTACTTATGATTTATTAAATCATCAAGTTTTGTTATTACAAAAAAGTGCTGTTGAAAAATTAGTTAGTGTATTCAATTAAAAGGTTAATTGGTATTTAAGATGAATAATATTTTGATAAAGCCCTTAGTTACTGAAAAGATTACAGCACTTATGGAAAAAGAAAACAAATATGGTTTTGTTGTTAATCATAAGTCAAATAAGATTGAAATAGCTAAGGCAGTAGAAAAGAGATTTGAGGTAAATGTTGTTGCCATAAATACAATAAAGTATAAAGGCAAAACTAAAACACAATTTACCAAAAAAGGTAGATTTGCTGGGAAAACACCTCAGTTTAAGAAAGCAATTATTACGTTAAAAGAAGGTCAAAAACTTGATCTTTTTGAAGAAGTGTAAAGATTAGGAATTGGAGCTTTATTAAATGGGAATAAGAAAATTAAAACCGAATACTCCTGGAACTAGATATCAGTCTATTTCAACTTTTGATGAAATTACTAAATCAACTCCAGAAAAATCTTTAACTGTTGCACTAAAAAAATCTGGTGGTAGAAATAATCTTGGTAGATTAACTAGTCGTCATATTGGTGGTGGACACAAAAGAAGATATAGAATTATTGATTTCAAACGAAATAAGTTTGATGTTCCAGCAAAGGTATTTTCTATAGAATATGATCCTAACAGATCATGTAGAATTGCTTTACTTCATTATTTGGATGGTGAGAAACGTTACATTCTTGCTCCCGATGGTATAAAAGTTGGCGATATGCTTAAGTCTGGTGAAGCTGTTGAAATTAAAGTTGGTAACGCAATGAAGTTAAAGAGCATTCCATTGGGTAGTTTAATTCATAATGTTGAATTAAAACCTGGTAAAGGTGGTCAGTTAGCTCGTTCTGCTGGAATGGGTATTCAACTTGCTGCTAAAGATGGAAGTTATGCTCAATTGAAATTACCTTCAGGTGAAGTTAGATTAGTTTCTTTGGAATGTATGGCTACTTATGGAACAGTTGGTAATTCCGAATTTGAAAATATTAGTCTTGGTAAGGCTGGTAGAAGTAGATGGTTAGGTAAAAGACCAAAAGTACGTGGTGTAGTTATGAATCCAGTTGATCACCCTATGGGTGGTGGTGAAGGAAGAACTTCTGGTGGTGGACACCCAGTTTCTCCTTGGGGTCAACCTGCCAAAGGATACAAAACAAGAAAGAAAAAGAACGAATCAAATAAATATATTGTTAAACGAAGAAAGAAATAATTAGAGATTAAGTATGCCAAGATCAGTTAAGAAAGGCCCATTTATTAATGCAAAGTTGGAAAAAAAAGTTCAACAATTAAACGATACTAATCAAAAGAAAATTATTAAAACGTGGTCACGTTCTACTACAATTTCTCCTGATTTTGTCGGACATACAATTGCAGTTCATAATGGTAACAAGATGATTCCTGTTTATATTTCAGAAAACATGGTTGGACATAAATTGGGAGAGTTTTCTCCTACTAGAATATTTAGAGGACATCCAATGTCTAAAGCTGAAAAAGCATCTAAAATGAGAAAATAATTTTAATAAGGTATTTGATAAATGGAAGCAAGAGCAACTCACAAACATATTAGTTCATCTCCAAGAAAGATGAGATTGGTAGTTGACCTAATAAGAGGTATTGGAGTAGAAAAAGCTATAGAAATTTTACACTTTAGTCCAAAGCATCCTGCAAAAGATGCAGAAAAAGTTCTAAGATCAGCTATTTCTAATCTGTTAAATAAAGATCAAGAATCGAATTTAGAACCTTCTGATTTATTTGTTAAAGAAGCATTTGTAAATCAAGGTCCTTCATTAAAAAGAATGTTACCTGCCCCAATGGGTAGGGCTTTTAGAATAAGAAAAAGATCTAATCACTTAACCATAGTAGTAGCTAGCAAAAGTTAGTTGAGGAGGAATATTTGGGTCAGAAAGTTAATCCAATAGGTTTTAGAGTTGGTATTATTAGAGGTTGGGAATCCAACTGGTATGAAAATGGTAGCTATGCTACTAAATTAAATGAAGATAAAAAATTACGAATTTATATCAGAAATCGTTTAAAAAAAGCTGGTGTTTCTAGAATAATTATCGATCGTACTTCTAAAAATATTGTTGTAACTATTCATACATCAAGACCTGGTGTTGTGATTGGTAAAAGTGGTAAAGAAATTGCTCAAATTGAACAAGAATTAAAGAGCATTACCGACGATAAAGAAATTAAAGTTCAAATTACTGAAATTAAAAGACCAGAATTAGATGCATTTTTAGTTGCTGAAAATATTGGAGTTCAACTAAAAGGTAGAATTTCATTTAGAAGAGCTATGAAATCAGCTATTACTTCGGCACGTAGAATGGGTGCTGAAGGAATAAGAGTTAAATGTGGTGGTCGTTTAGGTGGTGCTGAAATGGCAAGATCTGAACAATATAAAGAAGGAAAAATTCCTTTACATACATTACGAGCTGATATTGATTATGGTACATATACAGCACAAACTATTTATGGTTCTATTGGCATAAAAGTTTGGATTTATAAAGGTGAAGTTTTAGGAAAAAGATTATCTGACTAAGAGTTTGAGGAGTTATTCTGATGTTAATGCCCAAAAGAGTTAAATTTAGAAAATCACATAGAGGAAGAAGAAAAGGCAAAGCATATCGTGGAAGTACGATAAATTTTGGAGATTTTGCTATTAAAGCTACTGAAGCTGGATGGATTACAAGTCGACAAATTGAAGCTTGTCGTGTGGCGATTACTAGAACAATGAAACGTGATGGTAAAGTATGGATTAGAGTTTTTCCAGACAAACCTGTATCTAAAAAACCATTAGAAACTAGAATGGGTAAAGGTAAAGGTAATCCGGAATTTTGGGTTGCAGTTATTAAACCAGGTAGAATTCTTTTTGAAGTTACAGGAGTTTCGAAAGAACTTGCTATGAAAGCTTTTACTTTAGCAGGTCATAAATTACCAATTAAGACAACAACTTCAGTAAGACCTGACTTCGAAGAAAATAATTAAAGGATTGCAAGATGAAGATCTACGAAATTCGTGAAATGAGTGAAGAAGAAATATTAAAAAGAATTGAAGATAATAGTAATAATTTAATTGATCTTCGGTTTCAACATGAACTAAAAAACTTAACTAATACTGCAAAATTAGATATATTAAAAAAAGATATTGCAAAAATGAAAACTGTACTTAAGGAAAGAGAGCTTAAAGTAGCAGTGGCAGATAAAGAATAATTTAGGAAATTGGAATAAGAATGGAAACTAGAGCTTTAAGAAAAACTAGAATTGGTGTAGTTGTTAAAAATGGTATGCAAAAAAGTATTACTATTGCTATAGAAAGAAAAGTAGCTCACCCTATCTATAAAAAGTATTTCAAGAAAACAACTAAGCTCATTGTTCACGATGAAAATAATGAATGTAATGTTGGTGATGTTGTTAAAATAATGGAAACACGTCCAATTAGTAAAAACAAGAATTGGCGATTAGTAGAAATAGTTGAAAAAGCTAAGTAATAGCCATCAATTAGGAGAATTTTGAGATGATACAAGCAGAAACAAATTTAGCAGTTGCCGATAATTCTGGTGCTAAAAAAATTAGATGTATTAAAGTACTTGGTGGTAGTGGTCGAAAATATGCTAGTGTTGGTGATGTAATTGTTGTAACTGTTAAAACAGCTATTCCTCACGGTGGTGTAAAAAAAGGCGAAGTTTCTAAAGCTGTTGTAGTTAGAACTGCTAAAGAAGTTAGAAGAAATGATGGTTCTTATATTAGATTTGATGAAAATGCAGCTGTTCTACTTAATGCTCAAAATGAACCTCGTGGAACTCGTATTTTTGGACCTGTTGCTAGAGAGTTGAGAGATAAGAAATTTATGAAGATTATTTCACTCGCACCAGAAGTATTATAAAAGAAGGATTTAGTGAAGATGAAAATTAGAAAAAATGATAATGTAATTATAATAGCTGGTAACTCTAAAGGTATTACTGGAAAAGTTCTTAAAGTATTTCCGAAAGATAATAGAGTTATTGTTGAAGGTGTAAGTCTTAGGAAAAGACATACTAAACCAAATCAAGCAAATCCTCAAGGAGGAATTATTGAAATGGAAGCACCTATTAATGTTTCAAATGTTATGTTAGTTGATCCTAAATCAGGTAAACCTACTAAAATTGGCTCAAAAGTTATTATTGATGATAAAACAAATAAAAAGAAAATAGTTAGAGTTAGTAAAAAAAGTGGCGAAATGCTTTAATAGAATTTAAGGATTAAGACAAAAAATGGCAAAAAAAGAAAAAAGCGAAGCTGTAGTTAAAGAAGTTGGTAATGTAAAAATTCCTTTACTTCTATTAGAAAAATATAAATCTGAAATAGTACCAATGTTAAAGGATAAATTTTCTTATAGTAACATTATGGAAGTCCCTAAATTATCAAAAATAGTTGTTAATATGGGTGTTGGTGAAGCTGTTCACGATTCGAAAATTCTTGATGCTGCAGTTAAAGATTTGGAAACTATCACTGGACAAAAAGCTCAAATTAGACAAGCTAAAACATCAATTTCAAACTTTAAGTTACGTGAAGGTATGAAAATAGGTGCAAAAGTTACACTTCGTGGTAGAAAAATGTATGAATTTTTGAATAGATTAATTTCTATTGCATTACCTCGTGTTCGCGATTTTAGAGGTATTCCTGATAAATCATTTGATGGTAGAGGAAATTATACTCTTGGTATTAAAGAACAAATTATTTTTCCTGAAATTGATGTTGAAAAAATTAATAAAGTTGTAGGAATGGATGTTACATTTGTTACAACGGCTAAAACTGATAATGAAGCGTATGAATTATTATTAGCTTTTGGCGTTCCTTTTAAGAAAAAACAAGCTTAGGTGGTATATTTAGATGGCAAAAAAATCAATAATAGCTAGAGAAGCTAAAAGAAGAAAAGTTGTGGAACAATATGCAGCTATTAGAAAAGAACTAAAAGAAAATAACGATTATGAAGCATTACAAAAACTACCTAAAAATGCTTCTCCTGTTAGATTAAAAAATAGATGTACTATGACAGGAAGATCAAGAGGTTATTACAGAAAATTTGGAGTTTCAAGACTTATTTTTAGAGAAATGGCTCTTAAAGGTGAAATTCCTGGAATTAAAAAAGCCAGTTGGTAAAATATTAGGAGATTATAAATATGCCAGTTACTGATCCAGTTGCTGATTTTTTGACTAGAATTAGAAATGCAATAAGCGCAAAAAAAAGATTTGTAGATATACCATCTTCTAATCTAAAAGTTGGTTTAGCAGAAATTTTGAAGAAATCAAAATTTATTGTTGATTATAACATTATGGAAGATAACAAACAAAATGTGTTGCGAGTATTCCTTAAATATGTTGATGGCGAACCTTCTATTAGCGGATTAAAGAGAATTAGCACTCCTGGTCTTCGAAATTATGTTGATTTTGAAAATATTCCAAGAGTGTTAAATGGTTTAGGAATAGCTATTATTTCTACTTCTAAAGGTTTGTTAACTGATAAAGAAGCTAAAAAAGCCGCTATTGGTGGCGAAGTAATTTGTCACATTTGGTAAAATTTTTAACGGAGAAAATTAAGTGTCAAGAATAGGTAAAAATCCAGTTAATATAAAAGATATTACTTTTACTCAAAATGGTCAAACATTAAAGGTTAAAGGTAAATTAGGCGAACTTGAAATGACGGTTCATCCAAATATTGCTGTTGAAGTTGATGGTGAAGAAGTTTTAGTTAAACGTGAAAACGATCAGAAAGAAAATAGAGCTTTACACGGTTTAACAAGAGCCTTAATTCAAAATATGGTTATTGGTGTTACAGAAGGTTTTGGTAAAACCTTAGATATAGTAGGTGTTGGTTATAAAGCTGAGTTACGAGAATCAAATCTGTTTCTAAACATTGGTTATTCTCATCCAATTTATTTTATGCCACCAAAGGAAATTACTTTGGAAGTTCCAACTCCGACACAAATTAAAATAAGTGGTATCGATAAAGAATTAGTTGGTCAGGTTGCTGCAAAAATAAGATCATTTAGAAAACCTGAACCTTATAAAGGAAAAGGAATAAAATATAGTAACGAAGTTATTGTTAAAAAAGCTGGAAAAACTGCTAAATAATTTATTAAGGTAAGAGATTAGAGTTAAATATGTTAAAGAGAATTAAACAACGCAAAGAAAGAAAAATTAAAAGAGTTAGAAAGAATCTTTTTGGAACTCAGGAAAGACCACGTTTAACAGTATTTAAGAGTTTGAATCATATTTATGCTCAAATTATTGATGATACTCAAGGTAAAACTTTAGCTGCCGCGTCTACTTTATCAAAAGAAATTGTTGATGAAATAGCTAATGCTAAAACTAATATTGAAAAAAGTAAAATAGTTGGTAATTTAATAGCTAAAAATGCTATAGAAAATAAGATTGAAAAAGTTGTTTTTGATCGTGGAATTAATAAATATCATGGTCGTGTGCAGGCTATTGCCGAAGGTGCACGTGAAGGTGGATTGAAGTTTTAATATTAGTCCCATGGTGTAATGGTAGCACATCAGTTTTTGGAGCTGAGAGTTTTGGTTCAAATCCAGGTGGGACTGCAAAAAAAATATGTAATTATTGGAGATAAAATTGAAGCCAAAAAAAGTACAAAATACAGATGGATTAAAAGAAAAAGTTGTACACATTAACCGTGTTGCAAAAGTGGTTAAAGGTGGTAGAAGATTTAGTTTTAATGCAATTGTGGTTGTTGGTGATGGTAAAGGTACTGTTGGTGTTGGTCTTGGTAAAGCTAACGAAGTTACTGATGCAATATCAAAAGGAATAGATGATGCTAAGAAAAATGTAAAATCTGTAACTTTAGTTAAAGGAACAATCCCTCATCAAATTATTGGAAAATATGGTGCTGGTAAAGTATTATTAAAACCTGCTTCTCCTGGTACTGGTGTTATAGCTGGTGGTGGAGTTCGTGCAGTTCTTGAATCAGCTGGAGTTGAAAATATATTAACTAAATCATTGGGTTCAAGTAACCCGCATAATCAAGTAAAAGCTACATTAAATGGATTATTAGATTTAATTGATGCTAATAAAATGGCTGCAAAACGTGGTATGGCAGTTGAAGAATTGTTTAACGCCTAATTGAGGAACGGAATGGCTAAGAAATTAAACATTACACAAACTAAAAGTGTTATTGATAGACCTAAAACTCAAAAATTGACTATTGAGGCTTTAGGTTTAGGAAGACCAAATTATAGTATAATTCATAACGATACTCCTCAAATTAGAGGAATGATAAATAAAGTATCGCATTTATTAAAAGTTGAAGAAATTGAAGAGTAGGCAATTGCATGGATATTCTAAGTAATCTTAAAGCCGCTGATGGCGCAACAAAAAATAGAAAACGAATTGCTCGTGGTGAAGGATCTGGACGTGGCGGTACTGCTACAAAAGGTTCTAACGGTCAAAAATCAAGATCTGGTTATAAATACCGTGCTTGGTTTGAAGGTGGACAGATGCCTTTACAACGCCGTGTACCAAAAAGAGGTTTTACAAGCCCCTTTAAAATATATTATCAAGTTGTTAATGTTAGCGATATTCAAAAACTTGTAGATGATAAAAAAGTTCTTGATGGTATAATAAATGATGTTGTTCTTTATAAAAATGGAGTAATATCTAAAGGTGGTGCTCCATTTAAAGTTCTTGGAATGGGTGAGATATCTGTTAAAGTTGAAGTTAATGCTCATCGTTTTAGTAATTCTGCAAAAGAAAAAATTGAAGCTGCTGGCGGAACAATTAAAGAGATTAAAGGATAATGGGAAAATTACAAGACACTTTCAGAAATATTTTCAAAATTCATGAGTTAAGACAAAGAATACTTTACACATTAGCTTTGCTTGTTGTTGTAAGACTTGGAGCTCATATTACTTTGCCTGGTATTGATTCTTATTTATTATCAGAAGCTATGGCTAATAAAACTTCTGATAATTTATTAGGACTTTATGATTTATTTGCTGGCGGTGCTTTTAGTAATGCAGCAATATTTGCTCTTGGAATTATGCCGTATATTAGTGCTTCTATTATTATTCAACTTGGTGGCGCTATTATTCCTTATTTCCAAAAATTGCAAAGAGAAGGTGAAGAAGGTAGAAAAAAGATTACTCAATTAACACGTTATGGAACTGTTATTATTTCTTTGTTTCAGTCAATTGGTGTTGTTACTGGTGTAATTATGAATTTATCGTATAATGGAGTATCTGTTGTACCAGTTGAAGTTCAAGGTTTTGGTTTTGTATTTACCTCAGTAGCTATTCTGGTTGCTGGTACTGTATTTATGATGTGGATTGGTGAGCAAATTACGGATAAAGGAATTGGAAATGGTATTTCACTCATTATTTTTATTGGCATCATAAATAGATTACCTTTTGCACTTCTTGATGAATATCGGTTAATTGCAGCTGGCACTCGTAACATTGTTATTGAAGTTATAATTTTAGCTTTGATGGTCTTAATTATTGCAGGAATTGTTTTAGTTACTCAAGGAACTAGAAGAATACCCGTTCAATATGCAAAAAGAGTAGTTGGTAGGAAAGTTTATGGTGGAGTTACTCAATATATTCCTCTAAAAGTAAATACGGCTGGTGTAATGCCAATTATTTTTGCTCAAGCAATTATGTTTATTCCTAGTACTGTGTTGTCATTTTTCCCAGATAATGAATTTGTTTCAAACGTAGCAGGATATTTTGATTACACATCCTTTACTTATTCTTTTATTTATGCATTGATGATTGTTTTCTTTACATATTTTTATACGGCAATTGCATTTAATCCTCAAGATGTTGCAGAAAATATGAAAAAACAAGGTGGATTTGTTCCAGGAATTAGACCAGGAAAGCATACATCTGAGTTTATTGACAACATTTTGACAAAAATTACTTTGCCAGGATCCATATTTTTGGCTATCATTGCTATTCTTCCAGCATTTATTTCTAGATTAGGAGTATCTGGAAGTTTTGCTCAGTTTTTTGGTGGTACAAGTTTACTAATTATGGTTGGTGTTGCTTTAGATACTTTGCAACAAATAGAATCTCACTTATTGATGCGTCATTATGATGGATTTATGAAATCAGGTAAGATGAAAGGCCGAAAAGGCGGTGGTATTTAATTGATCTTAATAAAATCAAAAACTGAAATTGATTTTATTCGTGCAAGTAATAAAATTGTTGCTGAAACTCTAAAGTTAGTAAAACATCATACAAAACCAGGAGTTAGTACATTAGAGTTAGATCAAATTGCTGAAGATTGGATTAGAAGTAATGGAGGAGTTCCTGCTTTTAAAGGTTATAAACAATATGGTACTATAGATTTTCCAGGTACAATTTGTGCATCTATAGATGAAGAGGTTGTTCATGGAATACCAGGAAATAGGATACTTAAAGAAGGTGAAATATTTTCTGTTGATATTGGTGTTCTTAAAAATAATTATTATGGTGATGCAGCTATTTCAATTGCTGTAGGTGAAATATCTGAAGAGAAAAAGCTTTTAATGAAAGTTACTGAAGAATCATTATACAAAGGAATTGAAGTTGCAGTTGCTAATAATAGAATTGGAGATATTGGTGCAGCAGTGCAACAATATGTAGAAAGTTTTGGTTTTTCTGTTGTACGAGATTTGTGTGGACATGGTGTTGGAAGAAAACTACACGAAGATCCACAAATTCCCAATTATGGTAAAAAAGGAACCGGAGCTTTAATTAAAAATGGTATGACAATAGCAATTGAGCCAATGGTTAATATTGGTACTTATAAGGTAAATGTTGCTGATGATGGATGGACTGTTTATACAGCTGATAGAATGCCATCGGCACATTTTGAACATACAATTGCAATTATAAATGGTAAACCAGAAATATTATCGGTTAGTTAAAATATATGGCAAAACAAGGTCCAATAAAAATTGATGGTATTGTGACAGAAACATTACCTAACGCAAATTTCAAAGTAAAATTTGATAATGGCCATGAGATATTAGCGCATATTTCTGGAAAAATGAGAATGCATTTTATTAAAATTTTAGTTGGTGATAAAGTAGCTATTGAATTATCACCTTATGATTTGAATAAAGGTAGAATTACCTACCGATATAAATAGTTGGAGATAGAGATGAAAGTAAGTGCATCTGTTAAGAAAATATGTGAACATTGTAAAATAATTAAACGCCACGGTGTTGTTCGTGTGATTTGTAAAAATGCAAAGCACAAACAACGTCAGGGTTAATTTAGGAGGTAATTAGTTTGGCTCGTATCGCAGGAATCGATTTACCAAAACAGAAAAAAGTATATATTGGTTTAACCTATATATACGGAATTGGTCAGTTTACAGCTAGAGAAATTCTTAAATCAGCAAATATAAATGCTGAAAAGAAAATTTCTGAATTGACTGAGGAAGAAGTTGCAGCAATTCGTTCTATTATGACTTCTGAATATAAAGTAGAAGGTGCTTTAAGAAGTGAAGTTCAACAAAATATTAAACGTCTTATGGATATTGGTGCATACCGTGGATTAAGACATCGTAAAGGTTTGCCTGTTAGAGGTCAAAGAACTAAAACTAATGCGCGAACAAGAAAAGGTAGAAAAAATACTGTAGCAGGTAAAAAGAAAACTACCAAATAATTATTATTAGGTAATTAAAGGAGTAAAAGTTTTGGCTAAAGTTGTTAGGAAAACTAAAAAGAAAGTTCATATTGATGCTGTAGGCGTGGCACATATAAAAGCCACTTTCAATAATATTATTGTTACTTTAACAGATGTATATGGAAATGCTATATCTTGGTCGTCTGCTGGTAAAAACGGTTTTAAAGGATCAAGAAAAAACACACCATTTGCAGCTCAAGTATCTGCTGAAAATGCTGCTAAAGAAGCTTATGCTTTAGGATTACGCAGAGTAGATGTATTTGTAAAAGGTCCTGGTTCTGGTAGAGAAGCAGCTGTTAGAGCATTAAATACTGCAGGTTTACAGATATTATCAATTAAAGATATTACACCTATACCTCACAATGGTTGTAGGCCACCCAAAAGAAGAAGAGTATAAAGGGAGAGATTAGATGGCTAGATATACAGGCCCAAGCTGCAAGTTGTGCAGAAGAGAAAAACAAAAATTATTTTTGAAAGGTTCAAAATGTCTTTCACAAAGTTGTCCATTAGAAACTAAAAATTACATTCCTGGTCAACATGGTTTAAGTAGAAGAGTTAAGTTTTCTGAATATGGTGTTCAGCTACGAGAAAAACAAAAAGTTAAAAGAATGTATGGTTTATTAGAATCTCAATTCCATTCTTACTTTGTTACTGCTAATAAACAAAAAGGTGTAACAGGCGAAAACTTAATTAAGTTATTAGAAAGTAGATTAGATAACGTTATATATAGATTTGGATTTGCTCCTTCACGTAAATCTGCAAGACAACTACTTTTGCATCGTCATTTTTTAATAAATGGGAAAGTTGTTAATATACCTTCATATTTATTAAAACCAGGTGATGTTGTTTCTGTTAAAGAAAAAAGTAAAAAATTAGATATTATTCACAACACGTTAAGAAGAACAAAAGATTCTGTTTATGAATGGTTGATTGTTGATAAAGCAACATTAACAGGCACTTTTAATCAAGTTCCTGCTAGAGATCAAATTCCTTTAGTTGCCAACGAACAGCTTATTGTTGAATTGTACTCTAAATAAAAATTAAATTAAGAAGAGGAATTAGATGAGTTATCCGTTCATTAAAATGCCGGAAAATGTTAAATTAGAAGAATCATCTTCAACAACTAACTCTGGTAGATTTGTAGTTCAACCATTGGAAAGAGGTTTTGGTGTTACACTTGGCAATGCTTTTAGAAGAATTTTGTTATCTTCTATTGCTGGTGCAGCTATTACTGCTATTAAAATTGATGGTGTTTTACACGAATTTTCAAGTGTTCCAGGCGTTTCTGAAGATGTTACAGAAATAATTCTTAACCTTAAAAAAGTTAGAATTAGAATTCTAAATAGCAAAACAACAAAGATGGAATTATCTTTAAGTGGTGCTCAAACATTTACAGCAAAAAATTTACAAGATCAATGCCCAGATATTGAAGTGCTTAATCCTGATTTACATATTGCTACTTTGAATGAAACAGCAAAATTAAATATGGAAATTAGATTTGGTTTTGGTAAAGGATATGTTGCATCTGTTGATCAAAATATTTCTGATAAAACAATTGGCTTAATTGCTATCGATTCAATATATACTCCTTTAACTAAAGTTACTTACGACATAAAAAATGTTAGAATTGGAGAAAGTAACGATTATGAGCAGTTAAGTTTGGAAATTCACACAGATGGTTCAATTACACCTGAAGATGCATTATCCAATGCTGGTCAAATTTTGCGTGATCATATTAACTTGTTTATAAATTTTGATTTGGAACAAGAAGAGCAAACTGTTGAACCAGAAATTGACCATGAAACTGAAAGAATTAGAAAAATTCTTATAACAAGCGTTGATGACCTAGAGCTAAGTGTTAGATCTCACAATTGTTTAAAAGGTGCTGATATTAAAACTCTTGGTGATTTAGTACGAAAAGATGAAACTGAAATGTTAAAATTTAGAAATTTTGGTCGTAAATCACTTTCTGAATTAACTGAAATTGTGGAAAATTATGGTCTTGACTTTGGGATGGACGTTGATAAATATATAAATTACGGTAAAGAAAACACTTAAAATATTTGAAAAGGTTGTATCATGAGACACAGAGTACGAGGACGTAAATTAAATAGAACAGCATCGCATCGTTTAGCTACTTTTAGAACGTTGGCTACTGCATTATTTAGAGAAAAGAAGATTAAAACTACTATTTCAAAAGCAAAGGAATTGAGATGTTTTGCTGAACCATTAATTTCAAAAGCAAAAACAGATACTGTAGCTAATAGAAGATTAGTGGCAAGACACATTCAGGATAAAGATGTGTTGAAAGAATTATTTAGTGAAATTATACCAAAAATTGGTGATAGACCTGGTGGATATACTAGAATTGTTAAATTGGGTCAACGCCGTGGTGATGCTGCTGAAATGGCTATTATTGAATTAGTTGATTATAACGATGTTAATTCAAAAGTAAAATCTCCAAAAGTAAAAATTAAAAAAGAATCTATCCAAGAAGCTCAAGTTATAGAGGAAACTTCAGTAGAGAAAGTTCCTGAAGTTGAAGACGCTACTAACGAAGAAGTTAAAGCTGAAGAATCTTTTGAAGAAGAAGTGAAAACTGAAGAAAATAGCTCTTCCGATAAAAAAGAAGATAAATAATTATTAATTTATATTTTTATGAAAGAGTAATCGATTTTTTCGGTTACTCTTTTTTTTATCTTCACATAATCTATTTCTTAGGATTTAATTAATTATGAAGAATATTGAATTTATTAAGTCAGTTTCTGTGCTTAACCAATTACCAGTAACTGAATTTAAAGAAATAGTTTTAGCTGGAAGATCAAATGTTGGGAAATCCACTTTTATCAATTCTCTTTTTAAACGAAAAGGACTTGCGAAAACAAGTTCTACACCAGGTAAAACCAGAACCATTAATTATTATCTTGTAGATTCCAAATATTATATTGTTGATTTACCAGGATTTGGTTATGCTAAGGTCTCTAAAAAGGAGAGGGATTATTGGGAGAGATTATTAATTACATATTTTTCTCAAAATAAAAATATTTCCCGGGTTATACATTTTATTGATAGCAGGCATAAACCTACCCAATTAGATATTTTATTAAATGATTATCTTCGCGAATTAAATCTGCCCTATATAGTAATTTTAAATAAAATTGATAAATTAAAACAAGCCGAATTAGTTCAAAGTAGAAAAGATGTTATAAAACAATTTCCCGAATTAAGTTTAGGTGATAATTTATATCTTAATTCAAGTGTTATTGAAATTAGTAATAAAGAAATATATTCTTTGATTAATAATTCTTTAATGTAGATTATAAAACAATTATTTTGGCTTGATTATTAAACTTAATGTGAAATATTCCAGTTTTAATTTAAGAACAAGAAAGTTTCATAAAGATTTATTATTATTCCATATTAATTTTTAACTATTTGGTATTAAATAAATGGATAGTGCAAGCAGAAATAGAAAACGTATTCTAATATTTTTAATTATTCCTATACTTGCAGTAGTTCCATTCTTTACCGATGATTTTATCCTTCGTATTATCTCAGCATTTATTTTAATTATTTATTCGGCATTTATTATCTTTTTACGTGATTCATCAAGGACTGATGAACATTTTGATGAAGCCTTTGCCCATAATTATGATAAAACTGATTTTAATTCAAGAGTTATGGAAACAGATGAAGGAGAAGAATTTAAAATAATTTCCCCAAATAAAACAATTGAAGTTCGAAAATCAACAGAAATTATTGGTGGAAATTTAAGTAATAATTCTGGACGGAACTTTTTCAAATCTCCCGATTTGAAAATTGAATTTGATAGAATTGCCACCGAAAAAATTCCTGATGATATTAGTGAAGACCAACATTTTGGCTTTGCGCTCGAAAAAATCCTCCTAGTCATTAAAGACGCATTTAATGCTCATAGTTCTATATTCTTTTGGTATAACCCCAAAACCCAAAAAATTGCGTTAGAAAAATATGCGTCCGCAAGCGGTGATATTATAAAGCAAAAATTTGATCTTGAAGATGACGTTTTAAGTAAAATTGTACTTAAAAAAGAGCCAGAAATAATTTCTGATTTGGCATTAAATGCCGAAAGTGACAATATTCGATATTATTCATCACCGCAAGGTATTAAAAGTTTTGTTGGCGTTCCGTTGTATTATGGTAAAACATTAGCCGGAATACTTGCTATGGATTCAAAAGAAAATGATACTTTTGGAATAGAAACTATTTATTCTCTTGGAAGGTTTGTACGAGTTATTTCGCTTTTAATATCACTTTTTGAAGAAAAACATGCTGATTCGCAAGCTGATAAGAGACTAAAATCTTTGCTGGATATTGTTTCAACTGATAAGAAATTTGAAGATGAAAATGAATTGTTTTCTACTATAGAAAATTCAGTTAAAAAACTATTAGCTTGGGATATTTTTACTTTTGTTTATTTTGATCCATCATCCAAAAGTTTTAAAACTTTTAAAATAATTAATAAAACATCACTTAAATATGTTGGCGAAAATAAAAATATTGATCTTGCTGGAACAATAGTTGGTAAAGCAATTGTAAATGCTTCACCAGTTAAGGTTGATGACACCAATATTGAAAGATTAGCAAGATTTGCAAAGGATGAGGATATTACTTTTGGCGGTTCATTTTTGGCAATTCCACTTTCTTACGATGGACAAATTTATGGATTGTTTTGTTTTGATTCATTAAAAGCAAATGTATATAGTGATGCTGAGTTGTCTTTTATTAAAAAAGCAATTAAAATTTTCTCATATATTGTTTATTCATTTACTAATCAAAAATTATTAAAGAATTTACTATCGGTTGATATTGAAACAAAATTATTGAATGCCAAAAGTTTTCTTAAAATAGCAAATTCAGATTTGATGAAAGCAAAAGCAGCTACTCTTTCTAGTACATTAGCAATTATAAAAATTGATAAATTTATAGATGACGAATCATTATTTGAAAGTAACCCTTTCCCCAAAGTATTGAAATCAATGACTGAAATGATTATCGAAGCTACTTCAGAATTAAATGTTGTTGGAAGAATTAACAGAGATGTTTTTGGTGTATATTTCTTTAACACTGAATCTAAGGATGTATTTTTATGGGCAGAAAAATTAAGAATAAAAATTGCCCGCACTCCAGTTACTGTTTCAACAAAACAAAGTACTTATACGGTATCGGTTGGAATTGCATCAGTTAGAGAAAACATGGATATTAATGCTCTTATTGAAAATGCTGAACTAGCTCTTAAAAAAGCTTTAGAAAAGGGCGGTAATTCCGTTACTAAAATTTAAATGAATAATTTCTTAATAATACTACTCGATGGTGTTGGGGTTGGTGAGTTGCCAGACGCTGTTAATTACGGTGATGTTGGCAGTAACACTCTCGCAAATATTGCAAAAAAACTAAATGGTATTTCATTACCAAATCTTCAAGAATTAGGTCTTGGTAACATAATTGATATTTTAGGTGTTCCAAAAGCTAATTCACCATTAGCATCATTTGGTAAAATGATTGAAAAATCTCAAGGAAAAGATTCTGTTTCGGGGCATTGGGAAATTTCTGGTTTAGAACTTGATTTTGATTTTCCATATTATCCAAATGGATTTCCCCCAAAAATAATTGACAAGTTTCTTGAACTTACTGAATTTGTTGGTGTACTTGGTAATAAAGCCGCTTCAGGAACTGAAATTATTGTTGAGCTTGGTGACGAGCATGTTAAAACAGGATTACCAATAATTTACACTTCAGCTGATTCGGTGTTTCAAATTGCAGCTCACGAAGATATTATTTCTTTACCAAGACTTTATGAAATTTGTGAAATTTCCAGAAATGAAATATTTGTTGGAGATAATAATATAGGAAGAATTATTGCCCGCCCATTTATTGGCAATAGTGGAAATTATAAACGAACAACAAACAGAAAAGATTATGCAATTTCACCACCAGATGAAACTGTTTTAGATTTGCTTAAAAAAAACAATATTGAAACAGTTGCAATTGGTAAAATAAATGATTTATTCAACCATAGAGGAATTACTCAACCAATCAAAACAAAATCAAACGAAGAGGGGATTGAAAAAATAATTGATTCTATTAAGAAAAGTGAAAACTCATTTATTTTTGCTAATTTGGTTGATTTTGATGTTTATTATGGGCATAGAAATGATCCACTTGGTTTTGCAGAAGCATTAAAAGTTTTTGACAATAAACTTCCTGAGATATTAAAGTTTTTAGATGAAAAAGATGTGTTAATAATTACAGCCGATCATGGCAACGACCCTACAACACTAAGCACAGACCACAGCCGAGAATTTATACCATTATTGTTCTATCAAAAAGGGAAATTGGGGGCTAATTTAGGAATTAGAAAAACATTTTCTGATATAGGAAAATCTGCTGCAAATTTTTTTAATGTTCCAAATAATTTAAAAGGAACATCCTTTCTTTAGTTGGAAATTATTTAATTCTTGCCATTATTAATAAATATTTAATCGTTTGAAAAAAACAATTTACATAAGTATATTAATATTATATCAATAATAAATGCTTTTATAACTTGTTAAATAAATTTAAAAATTATACTTTGGTCTTAATCCTTTAATTTTTATTGTGTAATTGTAGCTAATTATTATTTTGAAGACGTTTGGAGTTTCTCTTGAAGATTTCAAAGCAATATACGAATCATGATAGTAAAGCACTTGATAGATATCTTCTTGAAATAAGTAAAGTTGAACTTATTTCACACGAGGAAGAAATTGAGTTAGCTAAGGAGATTAAAAATGGTAATCAAAAGGCTTTTGAACGACTCGTAAACTCTAATTTACGTTTTGTCGTTTCTGTTGCAAAGCAATATCAAAATCAAGGTTTATCACTTGGTGATTTAATAAACGAAGGAAATATTGGGCTAATTAAAGCTGCAAGAAGGTTTGATGAAACACGAGGTTTTAAGTTTATTTCTTATGCGGTTTGGTGGATTAGACAATCTGTTTTGCAAGCGTTAGGTGAAAATGGAAGAATTGTTAGGCTTCCACTTAATAGAATTGGAATTCTTAGTAAAATTAAATATTTAAACACGGAGTTTGAACAAGAAAATGGAAGAGAACCTTCAGCAAATGAAATTGCAGAAAAATTGCAAGTTAATGGAAGTGATGTTTTAGAAGCCTTGCAAATATCTTCAAGAAATATTTCACTTGATGCACCCATAAAAGAAGGTGAAGAAAGCAATTACTTAGGGATTTTAACAAACTCAATACAATCGTTTCCAGATGATAATTTAATTACAAGTTCTCTTAAGCAAGAAATTGAAGTTTCTTTAAAAACTCTTCCTGAAAGAGAAGCTGATGTTCTAAAACTATATTTTGGATTGGATTCTGATTATCCTTTAACTCTTGAAGACATTGGTGAAAAGTTTCATTTAACTCGAGAACGAGTTAGACAAATAAAGGAGAAAGCAATAAGAAGGTTACGTCATAAAAAGCGCTCTAACACTCTTAGAAAATATTTAGGCTAGTATATTTATGATTTCTGCTAAATATATTTTATCTCTATCATTTTTACTTATATTTTATGCATGTTCTTCAACCAGTATTGAACAACGTTATAATAAGCGTGTAGAAAAACCGGACACTTTAAGTAAATCTTCAAGATTCACATCGGGAAATGATGAAAAAACTTTTCAAAAAGAGTTTGATGAAGAGCCAATTGAAGAAAATCCAGTTGATGTTGAAAAATTTGTTGAAAAAACAAGTACTGCTTTTAATTCAACTTCAGTACTTACTGATAGAGAAAAAGTTATGATTGAAATAGTAAAATATTTAAATACTCCCTATCAATATGGAGGTAATAATAATTTTGGAATAGATTGCTCAGCATTTACTCATAACGTATTTTTTAATTCTCTTAATTTTGAACTACCAAGAACTGCAAGTCAACAATATTTAAATGGTGAAAGTATAATTAGCAGAAATTCATTAAAATTCGGAGATTTAGTTTTTTTTAATACAACAAAAAATAGTTTTCCTGGTCATGTGGGAATTTATTTAGGAGAAGATTTGTTTGCACACGCAAGCGTTTCAAATGGTGTTACTATTTCGTCAATTGAAAGTAATTATTATAAGGTAAGATTTGTTGGTGCTAGACGCAATTTGAAAATAGTGGATTAGCAATATAATTCTTTTAGGATATGTATTTATGGAAAAAAATATTAATCTAGATAATTGGAAAAGAAAGGAGCATTTTAATTTTTTTTCAAAATATGACGAGCCTTTTTGGGGTGTTGTTACAGAGATTGATTGTACCAAAGCTTATGAAAACACAAAAAAACATAATCAATCTTTTTTTCTTTACTATCTGCATCAATCCATAATTGCTATTAATCAAATTGAAGAATTTTGTTTTCGAATTAAAGATGGAAAAGTTGTTTGTTTTGACATAATTAATGTTGCAACAACTATAGGGCGCAGTGATGAATCTTTTGGATATTCCTTTATGGAGTATAAAGATGATTTTGAAGCTTTCACAAATCTTGCAAAAAAGGAAATATCAAGAATAAAAAATAATAGTGGATTATGCCTTAATGAAGATTCAGAAAGAGTTGATGTAGTTCATTATTCAACTTTACCTTGGACAAAATTTACTGGTTTAACGCATGCAAGAAATTTTAAGAAAGTTGATTCTATTCCCAAAATAGTATTTGGGAAATATTACAATACTAGTGATGGTAAAAAAATTATGAATGTTTCTTTAAATGCCCATCATGGATTAGCAGACGGAATTCACGCAGCTAAATTTTTTGACTTATTTCAAAAATTGATGGATAATTAATCTAAAAATCATTTTAATATATATTTAATTTTAACATAATCTATGAGGATAAATATGAAAACAAAAAGTATTGAATTATTAAACAAAGCAATTGCTGATGAATTATCTGCTGTTCATCAGTATATGTATTTTCATTTTCGTTGTGACGACCAGGGCTATGATTTAATTTCAAACCTATTTAAAAGAACCGCTATTGCTGAAATGCTGCATATTGAATTACTTGCCGAAAGAGTTTTATTTCTTAAAGGCGAAGTTGAGTTAAAGGCAGAACAAGAAGTAGAAAAAATTCACGATATTAAAGAAATGCTATTAATGGCTTGTGAAATGGAAGCCAGCAGTGCAAATGATTACAATAAATGGGCAAATGAATGTTCTCAAAATGCTGATTCAGTTTCTAAAAAGATTTTTGAATCATTAGTTGCGGATGAAGAAATGCATTTTGACCAATTTGATACCGAAATGGAAAATTTGAAGAAATTTGGTGATAATTATTTAGCACTTCAATCTATTGAAAGAAGCAAAAACATGGGAATTAATCGACCAACAGAATAAATATTTTATCTTATAATTTTTATTCCGAGTGCCATTTTAATTAACATCCTTTTTTTTGTTTTGAATAAAAAAAATATTTGAGGAAATAATGAAAAAAAAATTACAGTATGGTTTATTTTTTGTTGCAATATTTTTCTTTTTTTCGTGCAATAATTCCAAAATTGATGAAAAATTAAACCATCAAGTTAACCACGAATTAAACAAAGATTGTGGTGAAGTGCATTGGACTTATAATGAAGATGAACACGGACCAACTAATTGGAAAAATTTATGCGATGGTTTTTCTGCATGTGGTGAAAAGTCACAATCACCAATTAATATTATTACAAATGAAGGAATAGTAGATTCAAATTTATTAGCTTTAGAAATTAATTACATTTCCACACCAGTAAATATTGTTAACAATGGGCATACAATTCAATTTAATGTTTCTGGAAATAACACAATTTCAATTAGTGATAAAGATTATAAGTTGTTGCAGTTCCATTTTCATGCAAAAAGTGAGCATACTATGAATGGTAACCATTATCCAATTGAAGTTCATTTTGTAAATCAATATTCATCTTCAGATTATTCCGTTATTGGGGTTATGTTTGAAGAAGGTGAAATTAACGAATTACTAACTGAATTTTTACCAATATTTCCAGAATCGAAAGGCGAATATAATTCGGAAAAAATTATTGATTTGAAAAAACTATTCCCAAACAATTTAAGCTATTATAATTATAATGGTTCTTTAACAACACCACCTTGTTCGGAAGTTGTAAATTGGATTGTGTTAAAAAATACTATCGAAGCCTCAAATGAACAAATTGAAAAATTTTCAAAGATACTAAATGGAAATTACAGACCAATTATGCCATTGAATGAGCGAAAAATTTTGATGTTTAATGAATAAATGATTAACAAACAAAAAATATAGTTTGGTGGAATTTTCATTCCACCAAAATTGTAAAAAAACACTTATCACTTATTTCAATATTCGATTTAATACTTCAGCTACTTTATCTAATTGTTCATAAGTAATAACAGCGGGAGGAAGCATGCGCAATACAATTTTTCCTGCTGGCATTGCTAAAATATTTTCTTCCATTAATTGTTGTAAAATTGGTTGAACTTTTTCCTTTAGTTCAATTCCAATCATTAAACCTTTATGCCTAACTTCTCTAACTTTTGAAAGTTCATCTACATTTAATTTGCTAACAAAGTAATCACCTTTTTCTTTAGCTTGCTTTGCGAGGTTGGCTTTTTGCATAAATGTAATGGCAGCTAAACCAGCAGCTGAAGCAAGTGGATTTCCACCAAAAGTTGTTCCATGCTGACCAAATCCTATTTTAACTTTATCCGAACATATTGCAGCGCCCATAGGAAATCCACCAGCAATACCTTTAGCCACAGTAATAATATCAGCTTCAATTCCAAAATGATTTATTGCAAACATTTTGCCTGTTCTACAAAAACCAGATTGAATTTCATCAATTATCAAAAGTACATTGTTTTTATCACAAAGTGAGCGAACACCCTCAAGATATTTTTGTGAAGCAATATTAATTCCCCCTTCACCTTGAATTACTTCCAAAATAATACCAGCTGTTTTCGGTGTAATCGCTTCTTCCATTTTTTCGAGATTATTGAATGGAACAAAAGTAAATCCAGGAACGAGTGGTTCAAAGGGAGTTCGGTATTCTTCTTTATAAGTCCCACTTAAAGCGCCCATAGTTCTTCCATGAAAACTATTCACAGTTGTAATAAAATCTGTTTTGCCAGTTGAAACACGTGTAAATTTAATCGCTGCTTCCATTGCTTCCGTGCCAGAATTTGTAAGGAACGAACGTTTTAAATTTGAAGGTGTAATTTCATTTAGTTTTTCTAACAAAAGAGCTCTTGTATCATTATAAAAAACACAAGCGTTTGTAATAAGTGTTTCGGCTTGCTTAGTTATAGCTTTAACTAATTCTGGATTTGAATGACCGATTGTTGCTACACCAATACCAGCAGCACAATCAATAAATTCCTTACCATTTTCATCCCAAACAGTTGCATCTTTTCCTTTTACAATAACTAAATCTCTCTTTGGATAAACTGCAACTTCATAATTGTCAATTAATTCTCTAAAATTTTTCATTGGATTATGGTTCCTTCACCATTTATTGCATTTGTAATTGGATTATTTTTTCGACCATCACAAATGTAAACAGAAGTTTTTCTTTTTCAAATGATTTATAATTGAACGGAATTAAATTTAACTAACTAACATGGATTTTGGGGCAAAATCCAAATTTTAAGTTGAAAACTCATTATCATGCGGTTTAAATGTGATAAAAATATCTTTTTAAGTCATTTCAAAAAAAATAAAAAATTATTTATTCGTCCCAATCTTCTTCTTCAATTGTAGCTTCTGAGATTTTAAATGGGCTCATTTTAATAACTTCTAATTCAATACCGCAATCTGGACATTCAAATAATTCGCCAACTACCATTCCAGGTTCTTTTTCAACTTCAGCTCCACACATAGGACATTTAGCCATGATTGTTTCCTTTTTTTTTAAGTTTGTAAAATAATAGTTGCTAAAATATATTATTCCAATTGAAGACGCAAATTAATATTCACAAAATAGAAATGCTTAAATTTGACCCATTTTAGTATTATAGTTGAAGATAATAAGAAAATTTTGAAATGAAATATTGAATAAATGATTCAATTTAATTATTTATTAATCTATAATAGAAAAAATTGTGAAAGATTTATACTAATAAAAAGAGTCTATAATATTTTTATATTTTTGGAATTTGTTTGAATTTCACTTAATTTTTAGAGTGTAAATTAAATTTATCAAAAGGAGTAAAAATGGAATACAGAATTGAAACTGATTCAATGGGCGAAATTAAAGTGCCAACAGATAAGTATTATGGAGCACAAACAGCTCGCTCATTAATGAATTTCAAAATTGGTGGTGAAAGATTTCCGCGTGAATTAATTAGAGCATTGGGAATATTAAAAAAAGCGGCAGCATTAACAAATGGTGAGCTTAAAATGCTTTCGCAAGAAAAAGTTGAACTGATTATTAGAGCTGCCGATGAAGTAATTGAAGGAAAACTTGATGAACATTTTCCACTTGTTGTTTGGCAAACTGGTAGTGGAACTCAAACAAATATGAATTCTAATGAAGTTATTTCGAACCGAGCTATTGAAATGGCTGGCGGTGAAATGGGAAGTAAAAAGCCAATTCATCCAAACGATGATGTAAATAAAGCTCAATCGTCAAACGACACTTTCCCAACAGCAATGCATATAGCTGCCGTTGAAGAGGTAAATCGCAGATTAATTCCTATGGTAACAAAGCTTCGTGATGCCCTTGCTGATAAATCGGAAGAATTTAAAAATATAATTAAAATTGGAAGAACTCACTTAATGGATGCTACTCCACTGACTCTTGGGCAAGAATTTTCTGGATATACACAACAATTAACAAATGGTTTGGCAAGAATTAATGGTGCTTTACCAAGACTTTCGGAATTAGCTTTGGGTGGAACTGCTGTTGGAACAGGCTTAAATACACACAAAGATTTTGCCGTTTTATCTGCAAAAAAAATATCAGAACTTACGGGGCTTCAATTTACAACAGCACCAAATAAATTTGAAGCACTTGCTGCGCACGATGCAATTGTTGAATTTAGCGGTGTTTTAAAGACAATTGGTGCTTCACTTCATAAAATTGCTAACGATATTCGTTGGATGGGCTCTGGTCCAAGAAGCGGACTTGGAGAATTGGCACTACCGGAAAATGAACCAGGAAGCTCAATTATGCCAGGTAAAGTGAATCCTACACAAGCAGAGGCTATAACAATGGTTTGTGCTCAAGTTTTTGGAAATGATGCTGCTATTGGTTTTGCTGGAGCAAGTGGAAACTTTGAGCTAAATGTATACAAGCCAGTAATGATATTTAATTTACTCCAATCAATTAAATTAATTTCTGATTCTTGTGAAAGCTTTACTGACAATATGGTTGTTGGAATTAAACCTAACAAAAATAAAATTGATGAACTGCTTCGCCAATCTTTAATGTTGGTTACTGCACTAAATCCACACATTGGATATGACAATGCAGCAAAAGTTGCTAAAAAAGCATTTCATGATAACTCAACTTTAAAAGAAGCTGTTGTTGAACTTGGACTTTTAACTGCTGAAGAGTTTGATGCAAAAGTTAAACCAGAAGAAATGATTGGTCCAAAAGCCTAAATTATATTTAATAAAAGAGATTCTATCTGGATCTCTTTTATTAAAACTTACCAACCTATTCATATTAATTTTTGTAAATTTATGTTTTAAAATTTAAATGGAGTTAAATGGAAAACTTTCCAGGAATAATTTCCTTACTAATTGCATGTATTGAAGTTGTTTTGATAATTAATCTAATAATATTTGCTGAAAAAAATAGTGAAAACAAGTTAATCATTGGAATTATAACTCTTCTTTTTGGGTATCAATTTATGGAATTTTTCATGTGTTACTTTGATAATTATTCTAATACATTGGTCTATATAGCATTTTTTATTATTTCATTTTTACCACCACTTGTACTTTTATTAGTATTAACTTTTTATAAAGTTGAGAGCAAATTGAAATTCTTAATATTTTTACCAATAGTTTTGCTTTTATTTTATTATATATTTGTTCTAAATGGATTTGAAATAACAAGATGTACAATTCTTTTTGTTGCTTATGAAATGCCACTTGGTGATTTATATGGTGTTATTTATTATTCCCCTATACTTTTATCAATTATAATACTATTTAAAATGATTAATAATCCTATTTTTATTAACAAAAAACTTAATTTTCAAATAGTACTAGGTGGAATATTATTAGCATTTATTCCAGTTGCTTTAATTATTGCATTATTTCCATTTTTAATTGATTATGTCGAAAGTTTCTTCTGTAAAGCAGCATCTTTAATTGCTTTAACTTTAACTATTTATGCAATGAGAAACAATAATAAAATAAATGAGAATACTAATGAATGAAACTATATTAAATATTTTTTTGGAAATTGAAAATGACTATGTAGTTGGTTTCAAAGCAAAATCACATTTAAGTGATGAAGGTGACCAGGAAAAAATATTATTTTTAAAAGAGAAGGCTAAAACAGATTACACAAACTCTTTCCATTTTGATGCCCCACATGACAAAAATGGAAATTTTATTAAATACAGAAATTTTTCAAAACTTGAAAATCGTGGAATGCATTTTCAATTATTTGAAGAAATATTTTCAAGTTTTGATGTACCAGAAAGTCCATTAGTTTGTGTAACCCCTGTAGTTGATGGAAAAGTATTAATAAATGAATAAAAATATTAGTGAGGAAAAAATGAATAACCAATCAATTGAATTAAAATCAATAAATACGATAAGGTTGTTAGCAGCAGATGCTGTTCAAAAAGCAAATAGCGGTCATCCAGGAATGCCTATGGGAATGGCACCTGTTGCGTATATGCTATATAAAAATTTATTGAACCACAATCCTAAAAATTCAAAATGGTTAAACCGAGATAGATTTATACTTTCTGGTGGTCACGGAAGCATGCTTCTTTATTCTGTTTTGCATTTATCGGGTTATGATGTTTCTTTGGAAGATCTTAAAAATTTTAGACAGTGGGGAAGTAAAACTCCCGGTCATCCAGAATATGGTCATACTGATGGCGTAGAAACTACTTCGGGACCATTAGGACAAGGTTTCACAAATGCTGTTGGTATGTCTGTGGCTCAAAAACATCTTGCAGCTATTTTTAACAAAGCTGGTTTCAAAATTCTTGATCATTTTGTTTACGTTGAAGCTGGTGATGGCGATTTAATGGAGGGGATTTCTCACGAGGCTGCTTCCTTTGCTGGGCATAATAAACTTGGCAACTTAATACTTTTTTATGATAGTAATAAAATTACAATTGATGGAAATATTTCGCTTTCAAGTTCGGACGATGCTGCTAAAAGGTTTGAAGCATATAATTGGCATGTTCAAACAGTTGAAGATGCAAACAATTTGGAAGCACTTCAAAATGCAGTTCAAATGGCAAAATATGTTATTGATAAGCCTTCAATTATTATTACGAAATCAATTATTGGTTTTGGAAGCCCAAATAAACAAGGTAATTCGTCCTCTCATGGCGCACCACTTGGTGAAAATGAAATTATTTTAGTTAAAAGAAATTTTGGCTTTCCTGAAGATGAAAAATTTTATGTGCCCACTGAAGTAACTGAACATTTTGCTGATTTAATTAATAAAGGTGCAGATTTAGAAAGCAAATGGAACGACTTATTTGAAAAATATTCAGAAAAATATCCAGCAGAAGCAGAGTTATTTATTAAAGTAATGAATGGCAATTTTGGTGTAGACTGGAAAAATCTTATGCCAAAATTTGAAAATTATGGCGAAGCAATGGCAACAAGAAATTCATCACAAACAGTTTTGAATGCAATTGCACCAGCATTACCAACATTATTTGGTGGCTCTGCTGATTTAACACCATCTAACAATACTGATGTTAAAATATGGAAAGATTTTACTTCAGAAACTCCAGAAGGCAGTTACATCCACTATGGAATTAGGGAGTTTGCAATGGCAGCAATTATGAATGGAATGGCTATCTATGGTGGAGTTATCCCTTATGGTGGAACTTTTTTAGTCTTCTCTGATTATTTGCGACCAGCACTAAGAATTGCTTCATTATCCAAAATTAAAATGATATATGTTTTTACACACGATAGCATTGGTGTTGGAGAAGACGGCCCAACTCATCAACCAGTTGAACACTTTGCTGCATTAAGATCTATCCCAGGAGTTGTATTCTTGCGACCTGCAGATGCTAATGAGACATCTGAAGCGTGGAGTTATGCAATAGCTCACAAAGGCGGCCCTGTTGCCATTGCATTAACACGGCAGAAATTAACAATTCTTGACAGAACTAAATACGCACCAGCAAATGGTTTGCATAAAGGTGGATATGTAATTAAAGATGTAGTTGGAACTCCAGATTTAATTATTATGGCAAGTGGTTCTGAAGTTGAAATTTCAATTAAAGCCGCCGAAGAGCTTGGTAATACTGGCATTAAAACCCGTGTTGTTTCATTCCCAAGTTGGGAAGTTTTTGAAAATCAATCCGAAGAATATAAAAATTCTGTTTTACCAAATGAAGTTAGAGCACGCCTTTCTGTTGAAGCGGGTGTAAAATTTGGATGGGAAAAATATGTTGGATTGGATGGAAGTTCAATTAGTCTTGAGCATTTTGGGGCTTCTGCACCAGCGGAAAAACTATTTGAAGAATTTGGATTTACTGTTGCAAATATAGTTTCTGAAGGGAAAAAGATAACAAATAAATAATCCAAAAAATTTAAAGTTAGGTGTAAATTAAGAAATAAAATTAATTTACACCTAACTATTTTTATTCATTAACCAAAGTTTTAGCTAAAATTGTATAATTGTCTTTCGCTATTTTCATAATAGTTTGCATAAATACTGAAGAATTATCAAACCCTAGTGTTTTAATAAGATTATCATTATCATTTTCATTCTGCTTTAGTTTGTACCCATAATTATTTAAGTAGTTTTGAGTTTTAAGTAAAATACTCTTGAATATTTTATAGTTATTTCCAATGTTTTTTGTGTCAACACAAATTTCAATTTTCCTTTCCAAAATATTTATTTTTTCAAAATAATTTTTCCCAATTAGCAGTGGTGCAATATCAAAATATTGTGTTAATAATCCGTGGAAAATATAGTCTATTGTTAAAAAGCCACCATTACTTTTCTTTAAGTCAAATGTAAAAAATGAAGAAAGTTTATTTATTTGTGTCGATTTATCGTGCATTTCTTTAATACGTGAAAAAGAAATTTGTTTGAATCTTTTAACCATTAATGACAAAATAATTTCACAAAAATCATTAAATAGTATAATATCGCCATATACAAAATTTATTTTCATTAAAGTCTGATATTCCCAAAAATCAGCCCTTTCGGATAAGTAATTAGCGTAATTATTTATATCCCAAACTAACAAAGATGATTTTCCCTCAGGTCTTAATCTAAAATCAATTTCTAGATTTGAAAATTTAGTACGTGCAATTTTTAGAAAATTTTGAAAATCATTTTCCATCGCCTTCCGATTAGTAATTTTACTAACCACAACAATTAAATCAACATCGGAAAAAAAGTTCATCTCTTTTATTCCAAAACTTCCTAATCCAGCAATAAAAAAAGCGTAATTAATTTTTAAGTTTTCAATTATCTGTGATAAATGCAAGGCAATATAGTTTGAAAACAACTCAGAAATTTGCTTTTCGTCTATTAATTTTAAGGAATATTGAAGTGCAAGAATAAAACGAAGCTCGGAATAATTAAAGCTAAAAATATCATACTTTGAAATATCAATAAAAGCTTTTCGAGATATAATCATATCAATCAATGATTTATCAAAACTTAATAAATCAATTGCAATTTGGGAATATTCACAAATTGTTAAAATTCTTTCAAAAAAAGTGGAGTTAGTAAATTCTGCGTACAAAATATTTCTAAAAGGATAAGCCGCAATTAACTTAACAAAATTATCTAAAACTCGGTCTGGGTTCAAAGACTTCATTAAATAATTTATAAGCGTTGGTTCAATTTTATTAAATATTGTAATAGTTTTTGAATCAAAAGATTTATTTGTGGATAATCCGCTTCCAATTCTTAAATATCCAATATTTTTATATGCTCTATTTTTGTTGGAAAACTTGATTTTATCAAATGTGTTGGATACCTCATTTCCATCAATTTCAAAAATAGAATTGAATATTTCTCTTGTTTTGTTTCTGCTTTTGTTCAGATTTTTTCTAAATTCATCAACATTCTTAAAACCTAAGTAAGTTGCAACTTTTGCTAATATTTCAAAATTCTCTGGAATTGAATGAGTTTGCGAATTATTCATTAATTGCAAAAAATGCTCAATTTTGCGAAATAATTCATAAGACTCTGTAAAAACAGAATACTCATTTTCAGTGATAATATTGTTTAATTTTAAGTGATGCAAAGCGTCAAGAGTGTTTGGAGTTCGGAGTTCGGGAATATTTTTCCCGTTTAATAATTGCAAAGCTTGAACGGAAAATTCTATGTCTCTAATTCCACCCCAGAATGTTTTAATATTTGAATTATCGTTGTCACGTTTTTCAATTTCGTATTTCATTTCCTTAATTTTGGAAATTGGTGAATCAGAAAATGACTTATTAAAAGTGAAATAATTTCTGAATTTTATAAACTTATCATAAATCCCTATATTTCCAGAAAGGAAAGAGGATTTAATTAACATTTGTTTTTCCCAAAGCTCGCCGCGTGATTCGTAATAATTAATTGAATCATTTAGTGTGCGGGCTAAAGGTGCAAAATTCCCATCTGGTCTTAACCTAAAATCAACTCGATAAAGAAATCCTCCATTTGTAACTTGAGATGTTAATTGAGTAAAAATTTGAATTGCAGAATTTAGAATTTCAAAGTAATCTTTGTTTCCCTTAATCTTTTCATTTTTATCAAAAAATACAATTAGATCTATGTCGGAACTATAGTTTAATTCATTTCCACCCATTTTCCCTAATGCAATTATCATATGCTTATTAAGGATTGGCAAAGTATCAGTTTTATTGAAAGCATTTACGAGAGAAATTTCAAAAATAGATGAAGTAATTACAAAAGCAAGTTTGGAAATATCCGTAGTGGTTTCAGCTAAAGTTGCAATGCCCAGAATGTCTCTTAATCCAATTTTTAGAATGTATTTACGCTGAATAAATTTTAGAAACTCAATAAAAGAAACTAATTGTGGAAATCTTTTATTTGCATTATCTACTTCAATTTCAAGATCTATCTTAGAAATACTATCTTTTAGGAAGTTATCTTTTAGAATTAGATATACCAATTCGGGATTTCTAACCAATATATCTGTTAAAAAGTTGCTATATGATGCAACCGAAATTACAATTTCTACAAGATGGGGGTATCTTGCACAATCCGAAAAGAACGATCCCTTATCAAAAATTGAATTGAAAATTCTTAATAAATTTGATTCTGACGAAAGTGTAAATGAAAAGTTATTTGCTTGAGTTTCAAAATTAATAATGAGCTTGTCAAGTTCAATTGGTGAAAGAAAACCACTTGCATTAATGACAATACTTCTAATTACGCTTTCGGAAAATTTATACTTTTTTTTCAAACTGCTTATATTTAATAATTAAAAAAGCAATTTACTAAATAGATAAATCTGAAATCCATGATTTCTAATTAAATCGCTTTTTTTTACTATACACTTTTGTTTTATTATTGCTTTTACGATTATTTGCTTGTTTTATTTCACGCTTTGACGTTGCAATATTTTTTTGAATAATCATTTTATTTGGGTCTTTTTCCACAAATAATTTCTTGCCAGTAAAAGGATCAATTTCAGTATAATACATCAAAGTTGAATATGTTGATGGAGTTGGAGTAAAAATTTGAACTTGTTCTGGTGAAATTTCAAGTTTTTCTGATGTAAATTCCTTTAATTTATGCATATCATTTTCAGTACATCCTGGATGTGCAGCAATCATATAATAAGTCAAAAACTGATTTTTCCCGACTTCCTTTGAATATTTATAAAATTTATCACGAAAATCTGTTAAATATCTTTTGCCAGGTTTTCCCATCAATTCCAAGACTTTATCTTCGGAATGCTCAGGTGCTATCTTCATTTGTCCAGAAGTGTGATGTTGAACAATTTCTTTTAAATATTCTTCACCATATAATTTATCATCTAAAACCATATCATATCTAATTCCCGAAGCGACAAATACTTTTTTTATTCCATCCAATTTTCGTAATTTTTTTAGCAAATCAATCTGAGGTTTATGAGTTGGTTTTAACGCTTTACAAGTTGTCGGTGCAACACATCTTTTGTCGTCACAATTGCCAAGTTTTATTTTTTTAGCGCATTCAAAACCATACATGTTGGCAGTTGGTCCGCCTACATCAGAAATATTTCCTTTAAAGTTTTTGAATTTTGTAAACTCTTTTGCTTCATTTAAAATTGATTTTTCACTACGCCCGCTTATGGTTTGTCCTTGATGCACAGCAATGGCACAAAAGTTACATTCTCCGTAACAACCGCGATGTGTATTTATTGAAAATCTAATTGTATCAAGTGCTTTTACTTCGCCCCATTTTCTGTAAAATGGATGTGTTTCGCGTTCGTATTGTAAATCGTGGTAATAATCCATTTCTTCAGTTGTTGGATTAAATTGAGGTGGATTTTGAATTAAAAATTTATCACCATGCTTCTGCACTAATCCTTTGGCTGAAAGAGGGTCGTTATTAAGATAAAATGTATTAAACATTTCTATGAATTTATTTTTATCCACTACTGTTTCTTCAAAAGATGGAAGCTGCAGATATTCATATTTATTTTCATCGGAGATATATGACAAGCCTCTAATTCCAACAATAGTTTTCTCTTTTTTAAGTTTCTGAGCAATTCCAATTATCGTTTTTTCGCCCATTCCATAAACAAGATAATCTGCTTTTGAATCAAAAAGAATTGAGCGTCTTAGTTTATTTGACCAAAAATCGTAATGGGTTACACGGCGCAAACTTGCTTCAATTCCACCAATTATAATTGGTTTGGTGTTTTTGAAATTTCTGCGAATTAAATTTGTATATGCAATTACGGCTCTATCTGGGCGACGATTATTCTCACCACCTGGTGTATAATCATCATTTCTTCTTTTCTTTTTGGATGCTGTGTAATTTGCAACCATCGAATCCACACTTCCACCAGTAACACCCCAAAACAATTCTGGTTCACCAAGTCGGGTTATATCATTACTTGTGTTAATATCGGGTTGAGCAATAATTCCCACGCGAAAGCCTTTATCCATAAGTATTTTGCCGAGAATAGCAATTCCTATGTAAGGACTATCTACATATGTGTCACCGCTGACAAGTATAATATCTAGCTTATTCCAGCCAAGTTCTTTCGCTTCATAAACAGTTGTAGGTAAAAACATTTTTTCCAAAAATTGTTATTGCAAAAATACTGAAAATAATGTGGGATTATTCACTTAATACTTTTACCAAGTTTAGAAAATAGTTCGAAACTATCTGGGGGATGGATTCAATTTGCTCAAGTGGAATCTTTTTGCTCAATTTTATAAATTTTGATTCTTCAAAAAATTCTTTGTGTTCATTGGATAATTGAACATAATTATCTTTACCAAAATGATATTCCCAAGGAGTTTCACCTACACAAATGTAAATGTTTTGATTAAGCAACAGTTCAAAATTGGATAACAAGTTAGCTTTGTATAGCTCCAAATATTTTCCTTGAAGATGAAGAGTGGTGCTAAAAAAATTTCCCCACCAAAACATAGATCTAAAGGCAAAAATATTTTTGGAATCAAAAACTGCTGGAAAGTCAAGTATCACGAATGGAAGAGAGCGGTAATTTTCACCTTTTGAAATTTTACTTTTGCTAAACTCATTATTTAATAAAAAAACATCATCCCTTTTTTTTATTATTTCCAATAATCTAATTTTTGTTTCGGCAAATAAATTTTCAATTTCTGCAATAATATTAATTTTGGATGTAAGAAAATCGGTATCCTCAATCATCATTAATTCTTTGTCAGAAAGGCTCATTTTATAAGATCCTTAATTATTTAGTCGTTTTAGTACTTCCATAAGCCGAGCCAAAATCTCATCTGGAGTTTCGTTATATCTAATTTGCATCTCATCAATTAAACCAGCAACTTTATTAAGTGCACGGTTCAAATAATCAAATTTTTGTCTTAATAATAATTTGTCACCAGTTTCCCAAAATTCACCTTCATCATTTACTTCAAGATTAGAAATAAATTTAGATTTAATATACTTTAATAGATTTATAATTGTAATATGTATTTCAATTGGTGCAAATTGCGTTTTAATGGATGTGGAATTGGGCTTAATTTCATCTTCCTTACTTAAACAAGCCGAAATTAAATTTCTTAGATTTCCATTTTTATCAAAATAAAAGTATAATCTTTCTGCTTTTGGATGAATATTTATGGAAATACCTCTTAACGGGAGATGGCCTGAAATTATGCCGTTTTCAATTTTGGAAGTGTTTGGTAAATTAATGTCATTTTCAAATAAATTATAATCCCAATTCATGTCTTTTGAAATATCTTCTACTTCATCAATAAAAGATTGCAATAGAGTTGTATTGTTTAATTTGCCTTTATAATGAATACTTATTCCCATATCATGCCTTATTTGTTTTCTTTAATTTAACAATATTTTTTTCTGGTTACAAATTTTAGCATATAAATTCTTAAAATTCTTGTCTATTTTTATATCAAATAATTGAAAGTTAAGATTTTAAGAAAGACGCTTTCTTTTGTAATAGAATGCACTTTTCAGTAACTTTGGTGTTGTTAAAATTCAGGAGATATTGATGTTACAAAGTTTGTTTAAAAAATTATTTGGTGATAGAAATGAAAAGGCTATGAAAGAATTATGGCCCATAGTTACAGAGATTAATAATGAATATGAAAAAATAAAACTTTTAAGCGATGATGAATTAAAAGCAAAAACAATAGAATTTAAAGAGAAAATTGAAAATCATACTGCCGAGACAAGAAAAAGTATTGAAGATATTAAAAGCAAATTACGTGCTGATGATTTTGAGGGAGATAGATTAGCTCTTTCTGATGATTTAGATGTGCTTAACGAAACTTTAGATGAAGAATATGAAACAATTCTTGATGAACTTTTACCAGAAGCCTTTGCTGTAGTTAAGGAGACTTCAAAAAGATTAGTAGGCAAATCGTGGGATGCCTCTGGTTATAAAGTAGTTTGGGATATGGTTCCTTACGATGTTCAGTTAATTGGTGGAGTTGTTCTGCATCAAGGTAAAATTGCAGAAATGGCTACTGGTGAGGGTAAAACTCTTGTTGCTACCATGCCTATTTATCTTAATGCTCTTACTGGACGCGGGGTTCATGTTGTTACTGTTAACGATTATCTTGCAAAACGTGATAGTGAATGGATGGGAGAAATATTTAAGTATCATGGCTTAACTATTGGATGTATTCTTAACACAATGAGTCCCGAAGAACGTAAAATTATGTATGCTTGCGATATTACATATGGAACTAATAACGAATTTGGTTTTGATTATCTTCGAGATAATATGGCTACTTCATTAGAAAATCGTGTTCAACGTGTTCATAATTATGTAATAGTGGATGAAGTGGATTCTGTGCTTATTGATGAAGCTCGTACTCCGTTAATTATATCAGGGTCTGTTGGAACAACGGATCAAAAATTTGATGATTTAAATCCAAAGGTTGAGCGACTTTTAAGAAAGCAAACTGCACTTGTGGCTCAACTAGTTCAGGAAGCTGAAACTCTTCTTACTACTCCAGGTGGAAACAAATCTGAGGCTGGAAAAGCTTTGCTTAGAGCAAGTAGGGGATTACCAAAAAACAAAAGATTAATAAAATTATTAAATGAACCAGAATATCAAAAACTGCTTAATTCTACTGAGTTAGAATACTTAAGAGAAAATGCAAAGTATATGCCAGAGATTGACGAAGAACTTTATTTTGCAATTGATGAAAAACAAAACTCAATTGACCTTACTGAAAAAGGACGAGAGGAACTTGCTGATGGTTCAAGTGAGGGAAAAGAATATTTTGTTCTTCCAGATTTAAGCAGTGGCATTGGCGATATTGAAAGAGATGTAACTTTATCGGTAGAAGAAAAAGTTAGACGTAAAGATGTTTTATATCATAGATATGGTGAACGAAGTGATAGAATTCATACTTTGAATCAGTTGTTAAAAGCATACACTTTGTTTGCAAAGGATGACCAATATGTAATTACTGAGGATGGCAAAATTGCAATTGTGGATGAGTTTACTGGACGTGTGCTTCCGGGACGTCGTTATTCTGATGGACTTCATCAAGCAATTGAAGCAAAAGAAAAAGTAAAAGTTGAACGCGATTCGCAAACTCTTGCTACTATTACACTTCAGAACTATTTTCGTCTATATAAAAAGATTTCTGGAATGACTGGTACTGCAGAAACTGAAGAAGGTGAGTTTTATGAAATATATAAACTTGAAGTTGTTGTAATTCCAACAAACAAACCTATTATTCGTGAAGATGCCGAAGACGCTATTTACCGAACCAAGCGTGAAAAATATAATGCAGTAATAGAAAAAATTAAAGAACTTCAAGAAATGAAACGTCCAGTTCTTGTCGGAACTGTAAATGTTGAGATTTCTGAAACTTTAAGTAGGATGCTTAAACGACAAGGAATTCCGCACAATGTTCTTAATGCTAAAAAACATAAAAGTGAAGCTGAAATAGTTGGATTTGCTGGACAACCAGGCGCTGTTACAATTGCAACCAATATGGCAGGTAGAGGAACAGATATTAAACTTGGTGCTGGAGTTGTTGATAAAGGGGGTTTGTTTATTCTTGGAACTGGTCGCCACGAATCACGACGTATTGATAGACAGCTTCGCGGACGTTCTGGTCGTCAAGGTGACCCTGGTACATCCAAGTTTTATATTTCTCTTGAAGATGATTTAATGCGTCTCTTTGGTGGTGATAGAGTTACTTCCATTATGAGCAAGTTAGGAATGGAAGATGGCGAAGCTATTGAACATCCTATGATTACAAAATCGGTTGGTCGTGCACAGAAAAAAGTTGAGGAAAATAACTTTGCTATTCGTAAACGTCTTCTTGAATATGACGATGTTATGAACCAACAACGAGAAGTTATTTACGATAAACGTAGAAAAGCCCTTGAAGGTGAAAGGTTAAAAGATCAAGTTTTCGATGATTTGGATGACTATATTGACGGACTGTTGGAAAAATATTATGAAGATGCTCTAATAGATCAGTTAAAAGAAGATTTAATGCAGCATCTTTTAATTGATGTGAAATTAGATACAAAAACCTATCAAGATCTTGGAAGAGATGGTGTAAAAAATTTAATTGTTGAAGAAGCTCATAATTTCTATAAACGAAAAGAAGAAATGATTACCACAGAATTGATGGCAAGACTTGAGCGCTATGCTGTGTTGCATGTTATTGATGAAAGATGGAAAGATCACTTGCGTGAAATGGATGATTTGAAAGAAGGTATTGGACTTCGCGCATACGGTCAGAAGGATCCACTACTTGAATACAAAGGAGAAGCATTTAATTTATTCCTAAACTTAGTTGAAGTTATGAGAAACGAAATTGTTTCTTTCTGTTTTAAATTTTTTCCACAGCAGCCTGATGAAATTCAACAAAGAAGAATTCCAATTCAGAGAATGAATATGGTAAAAGACAACGTTGGCAATTTAGGTATGCGCGAGGGAGAAGACGAGGGTGGTAAAAGAGGTAAACAGCAACCTGTAAAAGTTGAAGTAAAAATTGGTAGAAATGACCCATGTCATTGTGGAAGTGGTAAAAAATATAAGCATTGTCATGGAATAAATGGATAATAATAGTTTTCATTAATTGTGTTTATTAATTATATGAATATTAAAATAAATGGAAATAATAAACTATGAAAAAAATTGAAGCAATAATCCGTCCCTTTAAATTGGAAGAAGTTAAAGATGCACTTCTTGAAGAGGGAATAAAAGGACTTACAATAACAGAAGTTAGAGGATATGGAAGACAAAAGGGACACACAGAAACTTATCGTGGAAGTGAGTACCAAATTGAATTTGTACCTAAAATGAAAATTGAAGTTGTTGTTGATGATGCGCTTGTTGAAAAAGTAGTTGATGCTATTTTATCAACAGCAAATTCTGGTCAAGTAGGAGATGGGAAAATTTTTATTTCCAATATAGAAGATGCTATTAGAATTAGAACTGGTGAATCTGGTGTTGATGCACTTTAAAATTTTAGGTAAAAATTGTGAACAGTAAAATCAAGAAATATTTATTAGTATTTGGACTTTTTACCTCATTTACTTCTTTTAATAGTTGTAGCCTGTGGAATAACTTCACTGTTTATTATAACCGTTTTTATCTAGCTGAAAAAGCTTTTGAGGATGCAGAAGAAGAGATTAAACTAAATCCTAAAAAAACACTTTTTCAATTTAAAGAAGATAAATTGCCCGCCACAGCCAATAAAAATTTTGATGAAGTTATTAAATTTTCTTCAAAGATTTTACAATTTAATAAAGATACTAAGTATGTAAATAAAGCAATTTATATGATTGCTAAATCATACTATTATAAGGAAATGTATAACAAAGCTGTTCGTAATTTCTATGAGTTAGATAAATTGAAAGATGAGGATTTAGGTCTTTCAACAAAATTGTGGATTGCAAAATCTGAAATGCAAATGAGAAATTTTACTACTGCACTAAAACTTATTGAAGAAGTAAAAAAAACTGCTGTAGCATTGGAAGAAGACGAAATCTTATTTCAAGTGTATATCACAGAAATTAGTTATTTAATTTATCGTGAAGATTTTTCTAAAGCCATTAGTAAAATTGAAGAATTAACTCAACTTGATTTTGATGATGATGTTAAAAGTGCAATTACTTATGAACTTGGACTCCTTTATATTACCCTTGAAAATTATGAAAAAGCAGTAAATGCATTTGAAATAGTTAATGAAGGCTCACCATCATTTGAAATAGAAGTTAAAAGCAAAATTGAATATGCCAAAGCTATTAAGCACCTTGGTCGAAATGAAGAATCAATGGAACTTCTTACAACATTAGTTGATGATACAAAATATGAACAATATTGGGATGTAATCAATTTGGAAATAGCTCAAATTGAGTTAGAGACCGGTAAACCAGATATTGCATTAGAAATATTTTATTCTATTGATACAGGGTATTCTAAGAATGAAAGTAGTGGAATTGCAGCATTTATGCAAGGCGATATATTAGAGCATATTTATATGAACTACGATAGTGCAAAGTTCATGTACGATAAAGTTGCTTCAAAAAAAGCACCAGATGAATATAAAAAAGAGGCACTCGCAAAATCTAATTTACTCAAAACACGAAAAGAGTATAGTGATTTAATCTTTTCTTCAACAAGGGGATATAAATATCTTATTGATACAACACTTTTCATAAGTGATTCAATAGCATATGCTGGATATTTGGCAAGGAGAGATTCTGCAATGCAAGTTGAAAACGAAAATGATATTTCCCAATCAAAAGTTAAAACTTCAACACGAAACAAAAGACCAGTGCGAGGAACTCAAGCGGCTCTTAAAGAACAATTTAAGTATTATGAGGACTCCCTTTTTACTTATGAGCCTAAGCTTCCACTAATTTCTATCGACTCGGTTAAAAATCAAATTTCAAAAAGTAAATATGATTTAGGTAACTTATATTTCTCAGATTTGTTAGTTCCAGATTCAGCATATTTTTATTATCAAGATATTATTGCAAATCATTCTGATACTAAATTTTATCCTAAAGCATTATATGCTCTTGGCAGCTATTATTTAACTTTGGATAATAAAGAGAAGGCAGATTCTCTTTTTAAATTTGTCTATGATAACCATAGCAGTGACCCAATTGCTAAAATTGCGGGAATTAGATTGGGAATTGATATGAAAGAATTAAGCACTGATCCAGCACTTGAAGAATACCACTTTGCTGAAATATTGTTGGAAGAAGAAAAATACAATGCTGCTATCGAAAAGTTAGATTCAGTATATAATAAATTCCCAAATTCTCAATATTCTCCAAAAGCCTTGTATTCAATTGGTTGGATTTACGAAAATAAATTGTCAGATTATGATACGGCTGTTTTATATTACGATACACTGAAAGCTAAATTCCCTAATACTGATTACGTAAGAGATATAAATTTTAAGTTAGCTTTTTATCATAGCGAAAAGAAAGCAGTTAAAGATTCAATTGCAAGAGTTGAAAAAGCTTTACAAGATTCAATTTTTCAATTTGAAAAAGCCATTAAAGATAGTATAAAAGCAGATAGTCTTTCTCAAAATAGAACTATTATTATCCCAGATTCAACCCAAAGTGATAAATCAATATTAGATTCAAACTCGGTAATACTTAATGGTTCCCAAAGAACATTAAAATTGGAGGAAGCCAATAATAATACTAGTGATTCTTCTAAAATAATAGATCTGTTTGAACAGGCGAAAGAACTTCAAAAAAAAGAAAAGAATAACTAAATTTTTAGCGTATAAAACTAATACTTATTTCAGTGTAAATTTTGATTATAAGTTCATTTTAAATGCTTGTAAATTGTGTATCAAACCAAAATGAACATTAAAAAAACAAAAGAAATTATTGCTGAAGGGGAGGGATTAACAACCGAATTTAAGCAACGATTTTCAACCCACAATAAAATTGCTAAAGAAATTATAGCATTTGCAAATACAAAAGGCGGACTCCTTTTGTTTGGAGTTGATGATGATGGTTCAATCTACGGTGTTGAGAGTGAAAAGGAAATTTCTGAACTCGTAAAAGAAACAGCTGAGCAATACTGCGAACCAAAAATTGAATATCAAATTAAATTTTTAGAACTACTAGGACGTGAGATAGTAATAGTTGAAATTCATTCCTCAAATAATAAACCTCATCGTATGCAAGATTATAAAAACGAACTGGATTTAAATACCGCAGAAGTTTATGTACGCGTAAATGATAAAAGCGTTCCAGTTGGTAAGGAAATGATAAAAATTTTGCAAGCAGAATCCAATAATTCCAAACTTGATAAATATTCCATGGGCAAAGAGGAACAAATAGTATTTAATTATTTAAACGAAAACGATTCAATATCAGTGCTTGAACTAAAACAATTAGCAAATATTTCGGCTCGACGAGCTTCGCGCACTTTAATTAAATTAGTTAGAGCAAATTTGTTGTGCATTCATACAAAAGAAAATGGACAGAATTTTTTCACTAGTTTATGAAAAAAAATCTAAGTCTAAAGATTTCCTAATTAAAAGAGATTTCAAAGTATTCAACAATATAAATTCTATTTGATTAATAGATTTGAAGTTTCATAAAGAATGCCTCCATCAACTGGATGTTGTTGCGGGTTAACATCAAGAAATTCTGGATAACCGAATTGAGAATTATATTTTATAACAAGCGAATCATTTTCATTATTCTCTATTATCTTAAATAATTGATTTATAGATAGGAAATTCCCAGTTTTTAAAAATTCATTATCTGATATTCGTATAGCACTAAATACTGTATCGGAATTAACAGTAACTCGAACCAATTCGCCAGCACCGACACAAAAGCACATATATCTTTGGTCAATTGTATAGTTGTGAATATCCAGTGATTTCCATAATTCAAATGGTGTTTCTGGATTTTGCTCGGAAATATTATCCTTTCCACAGGAAACAAAAAGAATTGAAATGAGTATTAATAAAAATATTTTTTTCATTTCTACACCATTTTCTAAGTGAAACATAAGCTCTCACGGGTAAAATTATTAAACCACTTATTATTTACCTTGCTAAATTATTATTTTTCTAACTCAGATAATAATTTTTTTGTTTCCTCTTCTTCGGGATTCAATTCTTGCGCTTTTAATAAAGATGTTTTAGCAAAGCTTAAATTACCTTTAGTCTTATATGCATTCCCCAAATAAAAATGGGTTAGCCAAGAATTTGGATATTCTTCTGTGTTAAAATAAAAGAGTTTAATTGAATCATCTAAATATTTATCATAAAGCATTTTGCCTAAAATATTTATTTCACTTTCAGAATAGTTATAAGCACTTTCTTTCTTGGATTTATCCTTTTTGTAAATGCTTATAGCTGAATCAATATTACTTCCCAAATAGGTATTTAGCAAATTAGTTGCTTGTGAATAATCCACTTTTTCTGGAATTACGAATTCATTTTTTAGTGAAGATAAACTATCTAATGCTTTTTTTGAATTTAAGTTATTGTTTAAAGTTGCATCAAAAAAGGTGACTGCATAATCACTAATATATTGATAGCTGATTGAGATATTGTTTTGAACAGAATCTTTGTTGCAGCTATCGAAAAACGTCCAATATGATGCAAAATCGTTATGAGTTAAATAAGGCATTCTAAAAAACCATTTTTCATTCGTTTTTATTGAATTAAAATATGGATAAATTGAAAAATCTAGATTTTTATTTGCCATAAAGCAGTAGGGTACTGTAGTTTTACTTAAATCGTAATCCTTTAATTGGTGAAGAAAAAGGTAAGTGGAATATTCGTGACCACCATCTAAACCAAAAACAGCTTTAACATTTTCATGTTTCATTTGAAATATTGATGTTGCCAAACCGCCACTGCTAAAGCCCATTAGCCCAATATTAGAATACTGAATTTTTAATGTGTTTTCGAGGTAATTCAAAATATATTCCATATCGTTAACTTGAGCTAAAATGCTACTTTTAGTATCCTCTCTATTTATTGAATTTTGCCCAGCAGAAGCCACAGAGAGAACAACAAATCCAGAGCTTGCAAGTGATTCACAAATTATGTGATTCTGCTCAGATGTTTTGCTATTTGACGGCGCATAAATAATTAGTGGAAAGTTGCCTTTTGCTATCGGACTTTTTAAGCGCGCTTTTACTGGTGTTGCAAGTATTTGTTCAGCACTAAGATTTAATCCAATTCCATATTGCTTTTTAGCAAATCCAGAATATGCATTTATAAAATTAAGGCTTTCTGTATCAGTTTCCTCTTTTGGCTTTGAAAAATCTTCTCTTATTGAAATCAAGTCAATATATTGTTTGTAACTCATTTGGTCAT